>JAESGW010000086.1_pt1 | contig 242260 bp, 247 predicted proteins | sample 9269791 | NCBI WGS metagenome assembly JAESGW01 (sample SAMN16773120, study PRJNA677053) | algae metagenome | isolation source: Aphanocapsa lilacina HA4352-LM1 and co-occurring heterotrophs from near cave... | place: USA: Maniniholo cave, near Haena, Kauai, HI | collected 2009-07-28 | reverse complement strand
TCGCCTGCCAGTGCCTGATCGCAGCCGCCGCCCAGAACATGAAAAAGATCGCAATCAGCCTCTGGCCAAAGCCAGAACCAAGCCTCGCATGAGGCCAAAGCCGGCTCGCAACGGCACTGGCATCTGCTCCCCGAAATCAATCCAAAAGCTCAATCAACCCACAAAACAAAACCCCGCCGAAATTCGACGGGGTTTGTCAGCAGTCTGAGGGCGCCGGCATGCCGGCGCGTTTTTTGTTTCAAGCTGAGGCCGATTGTCAGGCGTCGATGGTGCGCAGCGCCTGGGCCTGCTTCTTGGCAGCGGCCTTGACCGCGTCCTGGACCTTTTCGAAGGCGCGGACCTCGATCTGGCGGACGCGCTCGCGGCTGATGTCGAATTCGGCCGAAAGCTCTTCCAGCGTCAGTGGCTCGTCGGCAAGGCGACGCGCCTCGAAGATGCGCTTTTCGCGGTCGTTGAGCACCGACATGGCGCTCGCCAGCATGCCGCGGCGGTTGTCGAGCTCGTCCTGCTCGATGAGCATGGTTTCCTGGCTGTCATGGTCGTCGACAAGCCAGTCCTGCCACTCGCCCGACTCGCCTTCGCTGGCGCGGATGGGTGCATTCAGCGAAGCGTCGCCCGACAGGCGGCGGTTCATCGACACCACCTCGGCCTCGGAGACATTGAGGCGCGTGGCGATCTCGGTGATGTGCTCGGGCTTCAGGTCGCCGTCGTCGAGCGCCTGAATCTTGCCCTTGACCTTGCGCAGGTTGAAGAACAGACGCTTCTGGTTGGCGGTGGTGCCCATCTTGACCAGCGACCACGAGCGCAGGATGTACTCCTGGATCGAGGCCTTGATCCACCACATGGCATAGGTGGCGAGGCGGAAACCGCGCTCCGGCTCGAATTTCTTGACGGCCTGCATCAGGCCGACATTGCCTTCCGAGATGACTTCGCCGATGGGCAGGCCATAACCGCGATAGCCCATGGCGATCTTGGCCACCAGACGCAGGTGGCTGGTGACTAGCTTGTGGGCGGCGGTGGTGTCTTCATGCTCGTTGTACCGCTTGGCGAGCATGTACTCTTCCTGCGGCTGGAGCATCGGAAAGCGACGGATTTCTTCCAGGTAGCGGCTGAGGCCGCCTTCGCCGGAAACGATACTGGGTAGTGACTGGGCCATAAAGCACCCTCCCTCTTTGCGAGATATGCCCCCTGATCCAGGCGAGCATGTGGCGCGGCTGCCGAATGCCTGTCGCGCTATGGGTCTTATACAGGAACAAAACCAGAAAAGACACCATTTGTTCAACGCGAAACAGAGTGTCACGCCTAAGTGAACAATACGAGTCAGGTTTTCTGATCGAAGGTTCAGAGATTGCGAAAGCCTTCGACCAATTCCCCCATGTCGCGAGGCAAGGGCGCCTCGAACCGCATGATGAGATGGGAAGCCGGGTGGCGAAATGCAAGGAGGCGGGCATGCAAAGCCTGGCGTGGAAATGCCTTTACCGCGGACTTCAACGGTTCGGGCAGCCGGTTCGACTTGGTCCGGAAGGCCTGGCCATAGTCGGGATCGCCGACGACGGGGTGGCCGATATGGGCCATGTGAACGCGAATCTGGTGGGTGCGCCCGGTTTCCAGCCGGCATTCGACAAGGCTTGCCGTGGTGAATTCGGCCTGGTCCTGGCCGAACCGCTCCTGCACGGTGAAATGGGTGATGGCGTGGCGGGCGTCGTCGCGGTGTTCGGGCACCACGGCGCGGCGGACACGGTCGGCGTGGCGGCCGAGCGGAGCGTCGATGGTGCCGGTCATGCGCTGCGGAAAGCCCCAGACCAGCGCGTCATAGGCGCGTTCGAGGTCGCCGGTGCGGCCATGGTCGGCAAAGGCCTCGGACAGCGACTTGTGGGCGCGGTCGGTCTTGGCAACGACCATGACGCCCGAGGTCTCCTTGTCGAGGCGATGGACGATGCCCGGCCGCTTGACGCCGCCTATGCCCGACAGGCTGTCGCCGCAATGGTGGATCAACGCATTGACCAGCGTGCCGGTCCAGTTGCCGGCGCCGGGATGGACGACGAGGCCGGCCGGCTTGTTGATGACGATCAGCTCGTCGTCCTCATAGAGAATGTCGAGCGGTATCGCTTCGCCCTCGGGTTCGGCCGGTTCGGCCTCGGGCATGTCGATGGCTATTTCGTCGCCGGCAGCCAGCTTGCGCTTGGCCTCCTCGACGACCTTGCCGCCGATGCTGACCGCGCCCTGCTTGATCAGCGCCTGGACGCGGCTGCGCGACAGATCGGGCGCAAGGCGGCCGGCCAGCCACTGGTCGAGCCGCACACCTGCGGCATCGGCGTCGGCTTCGAGCACTATCAAAGTGCCTGTCGCTTCGCTATCTGATGCGCTCATAACAATTGTTCCGGAAGTTTTGCCATGTCTCGGCCCGCTATCGAAGAAGAAGACAAGCCGCTCGACCCATCGGTTGAGCGTGTCCGCAGGAAACTGGTCCGCTTCTTCATCATCAATATAGGGCTGTTGTTCATCGCCCTTATGGCCGTCCTCGGCGGCGTTGTCTACAAATCGCGGACGCCGGAGGCAGCCGCTCCGGTGGCGAGCGGCGACATCCAGGTGCCGGCGGGCGGCCAGATCAGCGGCGAGATCATCCTGCCGGTGGGCGCCAAGATCATGTCGCAGGCGCTGTCGGGCAACCGCATCTCGATAGACGCCGAACTCGTCGACGGCAGCAGGACCATCTTCCTCTACGACATGTCAGAACGGCGCCTGATCGGCCAGTTCCAGGTCCGCACCAAGTGAGCGGCTTCGCCGCCCGGCGCCGCATCGCCACCGTCTCGGTGGTCGTCGCCGATTACGACCAGGCGATCGCCTGGTATGTCGGCAAGCTCGGGCTTTCGCTTGTCGAGGATGTCGACCTCGGCGGCGGCAAGCGCTGGATAACTGTCGAGCCGGGCAGCGGGCAGGGCGCAAGGCTGCTGCTCGCCAAAGCGGATGGCGAGAGCCAAGTGGCGGCAATCGGCAACCAGACCGGCGGGCGTGTGTTCCTGTTTCTGGAGACCGACAATTTTGCCCGCGACCATGCGGCGATGCTGGCCAATGGCGTCGAATTCCGTGAAGCGCCGCGCCACGAGGCCTATGGCACCGTCGCCGTGTTCGCCGATCTCTGCGGCAATCTGTGGGATCTGATCGAACCTAAGCGTTGATGCCCCTGCGGCAGCCTGGACAAGTGCAAATAACGCGTGCCGGGCTGTTGCTTTTTCGAGAACGCCAGCCTATATGGCCGATCTCGGCTGCGCCCATCGTCTAGCGGTCAGGACACCGCCCTCTCACGGCGGGAACAGGGGTTCGATTCCCCTTGGGCGTACCAACGATTTCAAGCACATACTGTAACTCGAGCCGCTGCCGTCAAACGACGGTCAAGCAGGGCCATTGGTCTGACGCTCTAGATCCTGCGATCGCGCCTGGCTGGCCCATTCTAGTTGTCTGGCCAGTGCGCAGGAGCGTTTCGCATGCTCATTCCCGAAACGCCGACGACGCTCCGGGCATTGTTTGTCGCGGTCATTCAATTGCCCTTGGTCACTTAGCGGTCGCGGCCTACTCGATGATGGCGGCAACGGCCTCGGGCTTCGAGACGGCGTGGCTGCCCGCCGTTTCGGTGACGGTCGCGCCCGCGCGCTCGGGCGTCATGCGCTGCGCTGCCGGCGGGATCATGCGGTCGTCGGGCGCGCCCAGGTAATAACTCGGCCGACGAGCGCAAGAACCTTCCGACCTTCGGCGGGTATCTCGCGACCGATCTCTGGCAGGAACTTGCCGAACTCGTGACACCGGTCACACCCAACGCCCAGGCTGTCGTCGGCACGGTCGAGGACCTGGAAGCGCAGACGCGGATCAAGGCGCAGAAAGCCAGGAAGGCGATCGGCACGTCGTTCCATCATCTTGCCCATGACCTGCTCACCGCGAGAAACTGGATGGATGTCAGCGAAGCCCAGAACCCGGGCAGGCAGTTTGGTGCGGCGCCGACCGCCGCGCCGAGCGCGCTGCGGGAGGAGGTGCCATGGCAGCAGCCTGCAGCGGAACGGCCCAAGCGGCCGCTCGGCTTGGTGGTCTATGACTTCATGCAACAGAACCCGGCGTCCAATTTCTGTTCGGGCGGGCCGAAGGCACCCGACCTGCCCACGCTGCCAAAGGCAGCCGTGTTTTCCGCAGCCAACTATTGGCTCCAGACGGTTGGCCGTCGCGCGGACCAGCGCGACGCCACTGATCCGCGCGAAATCCTGTGCGGTGACAGCCGCCGCGCCAGCGACGACCGACCTGTCCTGGTCTTCGACGACCTCCTGGCTTTCCGGACTACAGCCCCGTGCCGGAATGCCCACCTAAGGCCTGACGTACCGCGAGATGTCAGGCCTTTCTTTTGGTGGCGACATGCATTGCCGGCATGTCGCGTGGCCGCATCGTGTGACCGCCGCTGCCACGTCGTTGCGAAAACGCCATGTGGAACCTTGCCTGCCCGTCGGCGTTGCGGTGACAAAGGAGAATGCCGTCATGCTTCGAACACTAGCACTGTTTGTCGTCGGTTATGCAGCATACAGGATCGGTCGAGAGTTCATCGCCAGCGTGCCGTCGGATTTCGATCCCGTGCCGGCAGCGCCGAAGCGTCGCCGCAAGCCGGTCGTGAAGCCGAGCGCCAAGACCGCCACGGCGACCACGCACTGAAAGCCCTCGGGAATCAGGGCGGGTCCCAAACCCGCTGATTTCCGCGACTACGCTTGCTTTCTCAAAGCGCTACGTTCGGCGGGGGCGGTTTCGGAAACAGCGGCCGGCGGCTGACGGTCGTGGTTGAACTGCTGCGCCTCGGGCAGAGGATACAGCCAGTTTTCCCGTCGGCCAGTCCAGAGTTCATATTGAGGCGTCAGATCGGAGGGCACCATGTCGAGACTGCCGAGCATGACTTCGGCCTCGTCGTCGCTGACGAAGGTGACGCGGCTGCCGCAGGTGACGCAGAAGCTTCGCTTGCCATAGGTATTGACCTGGCCCGTCTGTTCGAGGGTCGAAACCGGCCAGACGGCATAGGCGGAAAATGCCGAACCGCTGGTCTTGCGGCAATCGGCGCAGTGGCAGATCCCGACACGCAGAGGCTCTCCGGTCACCCGGAATGTGACGGCACGGCAATAGCAGCTGCCGAATCGGATTGTCTCGCTGCGACAGTTTTCCATGGCAGAGCTCCTTTCCGCTTCAAAGGAAAGCCACAGGCAAACGTTCCCTGGGTTAGAGGGGCATGCGGCCGCGTTTCGGCGTTACGATCCATGGCTCGATCGACACCGCTTCGGTTTCGCGGATGCCGACGGAGCGGGCAAAGCCGGCAAAGGCATTGCGGGCACCATCGACCGACAGCCGGTCCTCGCGTGCCGCATGGCAGGCGCGCATCGCCGTGTTGTAGATCGGTCCGCGCCTTTGTTCGGGCCACCTTGCGAGGAAGCCGAGCGCATCGGCGACACTGGCAATCTGCAGGATGGCCTGATCGGCGTCCCTGACGAAGATCGGGGTGGAAAAGGTTTTGGCTGTCATCACTTCCTCCCGGGTCATGGACCGTCTTTCGAGCAAGCGAACCTGCCGGCTTTCGGCGCGACAGGCAGACCAGGAAAATGGCGACGGCAGCCTTTCCCGTCAAGAATGGAGTTCAAGCCGAATCCGGCGACGCGGCCAGTATTCCGGCCTCGTTGCAAAAGCTTTCGAAAGCTTCCCTTGCCTCATCGACAGGGATCGAGCCGTTGATCGCGGCCTGGAGGGCGTTTTCTGCGAGATAGAAGAACGGGTTGCGCTTGTCTTGCGGCCAGCCGTCAAGAAACTCGACGGCATCCGGCACCGAGACGACCTCGCGCAGCGAAAACTCTCCATCTTTGACCCAGACGTTCGGTGTAAAATCCATCCACCAAAACGCGCCCGATGGCGGAGAGTTGCATCGGCGGGCCTCAGTGCGCAGTCGATCGATAGCATTTTCGCTTAACAAGAGAGGGCATCGGCCGACAACGCTCGAGGTGCCATGCCGCCGCGAAATCATCCTGTGCTATCGGTTCTCCCGTAGGGATCAGCAAGGTTCAATTCAGGATTGCTTGATATCAACTGGCCGAGTTACTGACCGGAACTGGAGCCGCCTTTGAAGGGGGCTCATTGCCAAAAATGCAATTGCCATCGCGACTTTCATGCACATGCCCGCCCAGAATCCGCCCCGCCGCCCGACAGAGCCGATGAGCGCAGCGGAGCTGACTGCGCATCCGCTCTTTCCACGCATCGACCGGCGCCTGGCTCTCCATCTGATCGCCATCCACGAGCAGACGCCAAGGCTGGCGCGGCTCAAGGCTTCGCACCGCAAATGGCTGATGACCCAGTCGCTCTATGCGCTTACGCTCGAGCGCACGGAGGACGACCCTCATTCCGGCCTTTCGCAGTCGCGCCTGGTCGACATCGCCACCAGCATCGGCGCTGTCAGCCACAACACGGCACGAGCCTTTCTGCAGGAATTGCTGACCTATAAGTTTCTGACCGAGATCCCCACCCCGCACGACAAGCGGCTACGCCTGCTCGACACGACCGAGGCGAGTCGGAAGGCGATGACCGGCTGGTTCATGGGGCATATGAGCTGCCTCGATGAGCTGGACAATGGCGGGCGGCACGCCCGCTGCACCGCCGACGACAGGATCTTCCACGCCGCCCAGCCACGCGCAGCCCGGCGGCTGATCGAGAACCCGGTGTGGCGTTATCCGGCCGAAAGCATCAATTCGTTCCTGCAGTCGGAACTGGGCGGGATGATCCTGCACGAGCTCATATCGCGCATCGAAGATTTCATCCCGCAAGACGGCAAGGTGATCGTCGGTCCCTCCAGCCTGGCGGAACTCGCCGCGCGATACTTCATCTCCGTCACGAACCTGCGCAGAATGTTCAAGAAAGCGGAAACAAGCGGGCTGATGGGCTGGTCGGAGGCATCGGACCAAAGGGTGTTGTGGCTGTCGGCGACGTTCCTGGACGACTATTTCCTGTGGCAGGCGCAGAAATTCGCCGCCCTTGACGAGGCCTATTGCTGGGCGGTCCAGAACATTGTCGGGCACAACCACTCTGCAACCGGCTGATCCAAGCGCGACGATGTAGAAATGCCGCGACATCAACAGGCGGCAAGATAGAACCAGATTTGGTCGTTTCCGGACGCGCAGGCAGCCCTTATCAGGCGCTGAAGGGCGTGCGGCAGTCAGGTTCAGGGCAACGAAAGGTTGTCGTGCTGTGCCCCTTCATTCCAGGGGTTTTTCATGAAAACAGTTCTTCTTGCTTCGACCTTGATGCTTGCCGTTGCGGGCAGCGCGTTTGCCGCCGATGTGGTTGCCCACGAGCCGGCGCCGGCGGAGGCACCCGCTGGTTTTGTCTGGACCGGTGGCTATGTCGGCCTGCATGGCGGCTACGCCTGGCTCAATGGTACGGTCGATGTCGCCACGGCCGAACGGCCCTTCGATATCGATGGCTTCGACAACGGGCTGCTGGGTGTCCATGCAGGCTACAATTGGCAGCTTGGCGGCGGTTTCGTCGGCGGTATCGAGGTTGACCTCTCGCATGCCTGGACCAAGCGGGACTTGGTCGTCCGTGTCAGCGTTCCCGATTTCCCGCCGATGGACATTCCCGTCGAAGCCGGGACCAACTGGCAAGGCAGCGCGCGCCTGCGCGCCGGCTATGCGATGGACCGTACGCTGCTTTTCGCGACGGGCGGCGTTGGCTTCACCAATACCTACGTGAAGATGCAGGCCTATGACGAGAGCAAGACGTTCCTCGGCTGGACAGTGGGTGCCGGCATCGAGCACGCGTTCACCGACAACTGGATCGGCCGCCTCGAATACCGTTATGCCGATTTCGGTTCGGAGACGTTTCCGGGCGACATCAAAATCGGTCTCAACGAGCACACCGTGCGCGCCGGCATCAGCTACAAGTTCTGACCGGCACTGCCCGACTAGAAAAGAGCCCGGCTTCATCGCGCCGGGCTTTTTTCGTCATGGAACGGCTGGTCCGGCTGGACCTCACTCGGCTGGCAGGCTGCGCACGAATTCGACGCCGTCGATGACAAGCAGGTGTGGCTCGGGTGCGGCGGCGATGCGCTGGACGCCGTCGCTGCAGGTAAACACCGGCCAGCCGCTGTCGGCGCACAGGATCTCGACGAACCAGTTGCCGAGCTGGTCGGTCAGGCTGATGCGCAAGGCGCCGTCCTTGAGGCGCCGGGCATGGGAGCCGTTGGTTGCAGTCCAGGTCCAGGGTCCGCCGAGAGGCGGCCGGGAGAACATGACAAAGGGATAGGTCCTGGGCGGCAGGTCTTCATATTCGGCCGCCAGGCGATAGCGCATCATCGCGGTGGTGTAGTCGGCGGCGATGGACGGCCAGCGCGCATAGAGCATGCCGACGCCGTGCAGATGCGGATCGACAAGCAATTGGCGAGCACGGCTCTCGGCAGCATGGGCCGCCGTTGCCATGGCGACGGCGGCGATGGCAGCAAGCAGCATTGCGATGCGTCGCGACATGTGCCCGGGCCTCAGAGCCCATCCCGGATAGGAACGAGCGCTCGTTGGAGCGTGACCTTGCCCGCGAACCTGTTTCCCAGTTTTCGGGAAAGAATCAGTCGACATCATTGTCGCCGCTTGCTGTAGCGGGATCAATGGCGGGATGATTTCTGCCTTCGGACCGCAACAGGGCAGGGCCGATCGGAAAAAATCTTGGGAAAATTGAATCGGGGTGAAAACCCCGAACGCCTCCTGCGTACGGGCATCAGGTCGATGCCAGAACCTGGTGAAGCGCGCCAACAGGCTGGCGTCCAATTCACCCGGTCCCGAAAGCCTGATGCTTTCGGGCTAGCAATTCGGGGTTGCAGACCGCCTTTTCGTCAGGCGGCGGCTCTTGCCCTGAAACGGGGTATGCTTGCCAGCAGCAGATCCTTGTCACGCACGCCGCTACGATAAAGCTTGAGGAGCGTCCTCGCTATCTCGCTTGCCCAGACGGAACTCGGGTCTTCGCCGCGTTCGTGGCAGATCTGGTCGAACACATGCTGAAGAAGCGCGAGATCCCTGGGATAAATCGGGGAGTTAGGCTGGGTGAAAAGTACGTGCTCCATAGTCTTCTCCCATATGGTGCTTGTTCTTTTGTCTTATGCTTTGCTGCTGAGTTTTTGCCTGCTTGCTGCCGCGGTCAGCAAAGCTGATCGCGATCAAGAACCAAATCCGCGCTCATGCCCTTGGGTATAGAACGAGGATAGAGTTCAGCATCGTCACGTATGTGGAAGCATCTGCCGCAGGCGATCGCATCAATATGCCTCCTTGAGGCAAAGGTTGCATGCAGGCGTGGGTCATTTCAGGGCGGAAATTCTGCTCTACAACCTGTGTGATGTCGAGTCACTCTGGGTTGCAACGGAGTTGCAGGAAAAGGTGCTCAAATGAAGGTGAAAGGGCCCGCCAAGAGGGGGACGGCAGGCCCTTTCTGGACGTGGCTGAAAGGAAAAGACCACGCCCGGTGTGCCAGAACGCAACTCCTCGGGGCGGGAAATGGTTCCCTTCAGGCGCGCTTGCTTTACATCAGGACATCGACAGTGATCATTTGCCTTCATCATTTGTTCACCATCAACTCCCCACCATTCATGTGCGCAATGTATCGAGTGCGCGTCTTTGGCAACGCCCGGCGGGCTGCACAACCCTTCGCCCGCCGGTGCGCCTCAGGCCCCTGACATGGCCTTCCCAACGCTGCCTGCATGACTTAGCCTGACGCTATCGCCGCTGCCCACTGGCTCGCCGGCGGGATCGCAGGAAAGGCATAAGCTCTTGGCTGAAATGACCATCATCGTCGAATTCGAGACAGTGGACGGGGCGGAGGAGCAGTTCCTCGACCTGATCTCGGAACACGCCCGTGCCACGCTGCAGGAAGAGCCGGGCTGCCTGCGCTTCGAAGTCATCAAGCCGGTGGAGCGCGACGGCACGCCGATCGCGAACAAGGTGATGGTCAACGAACTTTATGCCGATGAAGCGGCTGTTGCCGCGCATGAGCGGAACCCGCGCATGCCGGATGTGCAGGCGGCACTTTCGCCCTTGCTCAAGTCGCGCCGGCTGATCCTGGCGCGGTCGCTCGGCCTCGTCGATCCCAATGGCGGCATGCGGCCGGAAGAGCTCAACGCGGCCAATGACGATTAGCGCGGAGGTTTCAGGCCGACCTGGCACCGCTCGTGGCGATTTCCCGGTTGCCCGATGCTGACGTCACGGAAAGTAAGCGCAGGTCAGGTGTAGTTTTTCGTGGTTTCTCGCTCCAGTTACATTTGCAATTGCTGATGTGCGGCGCTGCGATGTTAAGGTTAGTCAGTCGTTAATGCTTCTGCGGCAAGGTTTGTCGTGGCGGTCTGCGGGGGAGCAGCATCGCTCCATGCATGCAGGGCTGACGGATGCGGAAAATTCTGGGCTCGGACGTCAACGATCCGACCGGCGAGCCGGCCAATGAGCGGGGGCTGACGAACGAGGCTGGCGGCGCGCGGGCCCTGGACGATCTCGACCTGCCTTATGCCGATCTCGAACGCACCATCGAATCGATGAACATGGGCGTGGTGCTGGTCGATGCCGGCCTCAACGTGCAGTTCATCAACCGGGCTTTCCACGACATCTGGAGGCTGACAGTCGGCCAGGTCGCCGTCGGCTGCCCGTTCAGGGCGTTGATGGACATCAATCGCTACAGCGGTGTCTATGCCGTCGCCGACGCCGACTGGGAAAGCTACGTCGCCCTGCGCGAGTCCGAGATTGCGGCGGGTGATGTCGCGCCGCGTGAATTCCGCCGCGCCGACGGCTGTACCATGATCTATTCGGTCACTGCCCTGTCCGGCGGCAAGCGGCTGGTTTCCTATTACGACGTCAGCGAGATGAAGCGCCGTGAGGTCGAAGCGGTCGAAGCCCGCCATCGGCTGGCCGAAGTGCTGGAATCGCTGCCGGCCGGCGTCGTCATCTATGACCGCGACGACCGTTTCGTGCTTGCCAACCGCAAGCTCAAGAGCGCCTTGCCGGCACTCCATGACGTACTCACCGAAGGTCGCACGCTGCGCGACAGCATGGTGGCAGCGCAGCGCTCGGGCTACTTCCGCGACACCAGCGACGACGACCTTGATGCCCTCTATGACGCCGATCCTGAGGCGTGGGTCGAGGGCATGATGGAACGCTATCACTCCAGCCAGGCGGTGCGGGAGCGGCGCAATCCCGATGGCCGCTGGTACCAGATCTTCGACCAGCGGCTGGCCGACGGCACCTTCATCGGCGTGCGTGTCGACATCACCGAACTCAAGCAGCGTGAGCGTGCGCTGCAGGACTCGATGCGCGAGAACGAGGTGTTCCGCAGCCTGATCGACAATGTTCCGGTGTCGATCTACGCCAAGCACCACGACCTCAGGCTGATGTATGTCAACCAGGGTTGGTGCGAGCTGACCGGCTATTCCAAGGAAGAGGCCATCGGCAAGACCGATCTCGAGATTTTCGGCTCCGAAGGCGAGCCCTTCATGGAGGCCGACCGCGAGGTCATGCGCCGCGGCACGACGGTTGAGATCGAAGAGACGGCGACATGCGCCGACGGGACGATGCGCCACCAGTTCGCGCGCAAGAGCGCGATGGTGGCCTCCGACGGTTCGCTCTATTTGATCGGCTCGACAACCAACATCACCGAGCTCAAGCAGCGTGAAGTCGAACTTGAGGAAGCGCAGCGCCGGGCCGTGCTGGCCGACCGCGCCAAATCCGAATTTCTTGCCAATATGAGCCACGAAATCCGCACGCCGATGAATGGCGTGCTCGGCATGGCCGAGCTTCTGGCGAAATCCGATCTCGACCCCAAGCAGAAGACCTTCACCGACATCATCGTCAAATCGGGCAATGCCCTGCTGACGATCATCAATGACATCCTCGATTTCTCGAAGATCGACGCCGGCCAGCTGGTGCTCGACCCGATCCCGTTCAACCTGTCGGAGGCGATCGAGGACGTCGCCACGCTGATGTCGACGCGGGCCAAGGAGAAGGATCTCGAGTTGATCGTCAGGATGCAGCCCGATCTCCGGCATCTCTATGTCGGCGACGTCGGCCGCATCAGGCAGATCATCACCAATCTGCTCGGCAACGCGGTGAAGTTCACCGATTCCGGCCATGTGCTCGTCGACGTGACAGGCCGCAGCGACGGCGAGCAGACCAAGCTGCATGTCGCGGTGACCGACACCGGCATCGGCATCCCCGAGGCCAAGCTCAAGCTGGTTTTCGAGAAGTTCAGCCAGGTCGACGCGTCGTCGACGCGGCGGCACGAAGGCACCGGCCTCGGCCTTGCCATCACCTCGCGCCTCGTCGACATGATGGGTGGCGAGATTGGCGTGGAGAGCGGTGAGGGGGCGGGTTCGACCTTCTGGTTCTCCTTGACCCTGCCCAACGCCGGCCGGCTGGAGACGCGGCCGGCAGCACTGATCGACGTCACCGGTGCGCGCGTGCTGATCGTTGACGACAATGCGGTCAACCGCACGATCCTGACAGAACAGATGCTGTCGTGGGGCTTTGATTCCTGTGCCGCCAAGAGCGGCGCCGAGGGACTGCAGGTGCTGCAGGCCGCGCAGGCGATGGGCATCAATGTCGACTGCATCGTGCTCGACTACCAGATGCCGGGCATGACCGGTGCCGAGATGGCCCGGATCGTGCGGCAGTCGCCGACCCTGTCGGACACGCCCGTCGTCATGCTGACCTCGGTCGACCAGTCGCTTTCTGGTCCTGGGCACCGCGATCTCGCAATTGATGCCCAACTGATCAAGCCGGCGCGCTCGTCTGCTCTGCTGGAGGCGCTGGTCGCGGCGATCCAGCGCAAGCGGGCGCCCAACCTCACGCCGGCGCAGATGGTTGAAGCGCAGGTGCCGGCTAAGCTTCCCAGCAGCCCTGCGCCGCAAGCAACGCGCCTCCGCGGCGGCCAACGGCCGGGCGGCGATGGCGGGCTCGACATTCTCGTTGCCGAGGACAACGAGGTGAACCAGATGGTGTTCAGCCAGATCCTGGCCGAAACCGAGCTCAGCTTCGAGATTGTCGGCAATGGCAGGCGCGCGGTTTCAGCCTATGGCGAGCGTCGTCCCAGGATGATCCTGATGGACGTGTCGATGCCCGAGATGAACGGGCTCGAGGCGACGAGCGAAATCCGCAAGCTCGAACGCGGCACCGGCATGCGCGTGCCGATCATCGGTGTCACTGCGCACGCACTCAAAGGCGACAAGGAACGTTGCCTCGAAGCCGGCATGGACGACTACCTGCCCAAGCCGATCAGTCCGCGGGCCCTGCTCGAAAAGATCGAGCGCTGGTCGTGGCAGGACGAGGAGCGCCGCGGCGCCGTCTGACCCGGATCCGGAACACGCGCCGGATCGGCTCTGAAAGATTGTGGAAATGTGACAGTCTGCGGCGACAAAGACCGGCCTGCCGTTGCGTAGGCGGCTTGCTTTCGTTGCCTGCCTGTTGTTTGCCTCGCGCCGGCAAAGGACCGAGGAAACGACCCGCTCGGCGCCATGCACAGCAACCGTTACAGGGGTGACACGAAACTGTCATGCAACTGTAATAGAGGGGGGCTATTGGCTCACCGGGCGCCGAGGAAAGGCGTCATAAGAGATACTCCAACAGGAGCAGGCCCCAATGAAAAAAGCTCTTCTCACTGCGTCGGCTGCTGCCTTCGCGATCGCAGCCTCGGTAGGCTATGCCTCGGCCCGCGACCAGATCCAGGTTGCCGGTTCCTCGACCGTTCTGCCCTATGCAAAGATCGTTGCCGAACAGTTCGGCGAGACCTTCACCAACTTCAAGACCCCCGTCGTCGAATCGGGCGGTTCGGGCGCTGGCATCAAGGAATTCTGCAAGGGCGTCGGCGAGAACACCATCGACATCGCCAACTCCTCGCGTCCGATGAAGAAGGACGAGATCAAGTCCTGCGTCGACGCCGGCGTCAAGGACATCCAGGAAGTGAAGATCGGCTATGACGGCATCGTCTTCGCGACCGACGTCAAGGGCCCGGACTGGGCGCTGACCCCGGAAGACGTCTACAAGGCGCTCGCGGCCAAGATCGCTGTCGACGGCAAGCTGGTCGACAACCCGAACACCAAGTGGAACCAGGTCAACCCGAACCTGCCCGACTGGGACATCGCTGCCTACATCCCGGGCGAAAAGCACGGCACCCGCGAAGTGTTCGAAGAAAAGCTGCTGATCGCCGGCTGCAAGACGCTCGGCGGCGTTGAAGCCGGCAAGGCTTCGGGCCTCGACGACAAGGCCGCGGAAGCCGCCTGCAAGGCCGTGCGCAAGGACGGCAAGGCTGTCGACATCGACGGCGACTACTCCGAGACGCTGGCCCGCATCGACTCGAACAAGACCGGCGTCGGCGTGTTTGGCCTGGCCTTCTACGAAAACAACGCCGACAAGCTGAAGGTCGCCACCGTCGGCGGCATCACGCCTTCGGTCGAGACCATCGCCAAGGGCGAGTATCCGGTGTCGCGTCCGCTGTTCTTCTACGTCAAGAAGGCGCATCTCGGCGTTGTTCCCGGCCTGAAGGAATATGTCGAGTTCTTCCTCGACGACCAGATGGTCGGCCCGGAAAGCCCGCTCGCCGACTACGGCCTGGTTGCTGCTCCGGACGCAGAGCGCGCTGCCCAGCGCGAAGCCTTCGGCGCCGGCAAGACCATGTAATCAACGAACTGCCACGGGGCGTCGGAAAAATCCGGCGCCCCGTGGAATATTTCGCCGACTGTCCCGTTCGGCACAAAGAACCGAATTCACCGAGGCCGGCCCATGTCATTCCTGCTTGTCTTCGCCATCGTGATCGCAATAGGCCTGGCCGCCTTCGTGGTTGGCCGGCAAAGGGCGCGCGCGCAGGACGACGGAACCGTCAAGCCGCACTCGCGGGCGCACTACCATGGCTGGTGGGCATTCCTGACCGGCGTCGTGCCGGCGGTGCTGTTCCTCGCCGCCTGGGACATCGGCGCCAGCGCCTATCTCAACAGCCACATCCATTCGTCCCTGCCGGCCGATGTCGCAGACGGCACCGTCGCGCATGAAGATCTGTCCGCAGGCCTGGTCAAGAGCCTCGCCAGCGGATTGCGCAAGCTCGACAGCCAGACGCTTGCAGCACTGCCCTCGACCTTTACCGAGCTGCAGCCGATGCTTGCCGCCAAGGGCGTGGCGCTGGCTCCCGACACGCAGGACTACATGATTCCGATCGCGACTGAGACCAACAGCGTCTCCGACCGCCTCGGCATGATCTCGGCCGTCGTCTCGATCGGCCTCGCCCTGATCGGCGTCGGCTTCGGGCTGAAGGGCATCAGCCCGCGCGCCAGGGCACGCAACAATGTCGAGAAGGTGATGCTGTGGAGCCTGCTCGGCGCCTCGACGCTCGCCATTCTCACGACCATCGGCATCGTTTTGTCGATGCTGTTCCAGACGATCGCCTTTTTCGAGAAGGTGCCGCTGACCAACTTCTTCTTCGGCACGGTGTGGGATCCGCGCTTCGCCGCTGCTGGTGCGGGCGCCAGCGAAGGCCAGTTCGGCCTGATCCCGCTGCTTGCCGGCACGCTTTACATTGCCTTCGTCGCGCTGCTGGTCGCAGTGCCGATCGGCCTGATGTCGGCGGTCTACATGTCGGAATACGCAGCACCCAAGGTACGCGCGGTGGTCAAGCCGGCGCTCGAGCTGCTCGCCGGCATCCCGACAATCGTCTATGGTATCTTCGCGCTCGTCACGCTTGGGCCTTTCCTGCGCGACATCAGCGCGGCGCTCACCGGCGGCACCCCGTTCATCCAGGCGCAGTCGATCCTGACCGCCGGCCTGGTCATGGGCGTGATGCTGATCCCGGTGGTCTCTTCGCTCTCCGACGACATCATCACCGCCGTGCCGCGCGCCATGCGCGACGGCTCGCTCGGCCTTGGCGCCACGCGCTCGGAAACGATCACGCGCGTCATCCTCCCAGCCGCTCTCCCGGGCATCGTCGGCGCCATCCTTCTGACCGCCTCGCGCGCCATCGGCGAAACGATGATCGTGGTGCTGGCAGCGGGCGTTGCCGCCAACCTGACACTCAACCCTTTCGAGGCGATGACCACCATCACCGTCAAGATCGTCAACCAGCTGACCGGCGATCTTGAATTCAACACGCCGCAGACGCTCGTCGCCTTCGCGCTCGGCATCACGCTGTTCGCGCTGACGCTGGTGATGAACATCGTCGCCCTTTACATCGTCCGGAAGTACCGGGAGCAGTACGAATGACCGATATTTCGCTCGACACGCTGACCGCGTCAGCTGCCCGTCCGCGCCGCGACATCGGCCTCAAGAAGCGCTATGCCGCCGAACGCCGCTTCCGACTCTATGGTGTGCTGGCGATCGCCATCGGCCTGGCCTTCCTGGCAGTGATGCTGACCTCGATCGTTTCCAAGGGCTACACGGCCTTCTGGCAGACGACGGTGACGCTGCCGATCAACTTCGACGAAAAGATCATCGACCCGTCCAACAAGCGGGCGACCGATCCGAATGTGCTGATCACTGCGAACTATCCCAAGCTCGCCGAACAGGCGCTGATCGAGAAGCTCGGCATCGACCCGAACAACAAGGCCGATGTGCGCAAGCTCAAGGGCTTCCTGTCCGACAGCTCGCGGGTACAGCTCCGGGCGATCGTCGCCGCCGACCCGTCGGTCATCGGCACGACCCGCAACGTCGACATCCTCGCCGCCGCCAATCTCGACTCGGCCTTCAAGGGTCAGATCGACCTCGACGTGCCGGAAAGCCGCCGCAAGGTGTCGGACCAGCAGGTCGAGTGGATGAACAAGCTCAAGGCCGAAGGCGTGATGGCCGAGCATTTCAACACCGGCCTGTTCAGCTACGGCGCATCAAGCCGTCCTGAAACGTCGGGCGTCGGCGTAGCCCTCATCGGTTCGTTCTACATGATGGTGATCGTGCTTTTGCTGGCGCTGCCGATCGGCGTCGCCGCCTCGATCTATCTCGAGGAATTCGCCAAGAAGAGCCGCTTCACCGACCTGATCGAGGTCAACATCAACAACCTCGCCGCCGTGCCGTCGATCGTTTTCGGTCTGCTCGGCCTGGCCGTGTTCATCAATTTCCTCGGCCTGCCGCGTTCGGCATCCTTCGTCGGCGGTCTGGTGCTGACGCTGATGACGCTGCCGACCATCATCATCGCGACGCGCGCCGCCTTGGCTGCCGTGCCGCCGTCGATCCGCTCGGCAGCGCTTGGCCTCGGCGCCTCGAAGATGCAGATGGTGTTCCAGCACATCCTGCCACTGGCCGCCCCCGGCATCCTGACCGGCACGATCATCGGCCTGGCGCGTGCGCTCGGCGAGACAGCACCGCTTCTCTTGATCGGCATGGTCGCCTTCGTCGCCGACTATCCCAAGACGCCGTTCGATCCCGCAACCGCACTTCCGGTGCAGATCTACATGTGGGCGAACGAGGCCGAACGCGCCTTTGTCGAGCGCATGTCGGGCGCCATCATCATTCTTCTCATCTTCCTCATGGCCATGAACATCGTCGCCATCGTCCTGCGCCGCCGCTTCGAGCGCCGCTGGTAGGGCATGGACAAGGAGCATCCTGCTATGAACATCATGACCGAAAAATCCCTCGACGACGCGGTGAATGCTGAGATGAACGCCAGAACGAACGAAATCATCAAGATGCGCGGCGACAAGGTGACCGTGCACTATGGCGAGAAGCAAGCGCTGTTCGGCGTCGATCTCGACGTTCGCCAGAATCAGGTGACGGCGCTGATCGGCCCGTCGGGCTGCGGCAAGTCGACCTTCCTGCGCTGCCTCAATCGCATGAACGACACCATCGACGCAGCCCGCGTCGGCGGCAAGATCACCCTCGACAGCGAAGACATCTACGATCCCAAGATCGACGTCGTCGAGCTGCGTGCCCGCGTCGGCATGGTGTTCCAGAAGCCGAACCCGTTCCCGAAGTCGATCTACGAGAACGTCGCCTACGGCCCGCGCATCCATGGTCTCGCCAAGAACAAGGCCGAGCTCGACGTGATCGTCGAGAAGAGCCTGCAGAAGGCCGCTCTGTGGAATGAAGCCAAGGACCGCCTCAACGAGCCGGGCACCGGCCTGTCGGGCGGCCAGCAGCAGCGCCTGTGCATCGCGCGCGCCATCGCCGTTTCGCCCGAGGTGATCCTGATGGACGAGCCGTGTTCGGCGCTCGACCCTATCGCCACCGCCAAGGTCGAGGAGCTGATCGACGAACTGCGCGAGAACTACACGATCGTCATCGTCACGCACTCGATGCAGCAGGCGGCGCGCGTGTCGCAGCGCACGGCGATGTTCCACCTCGGCTATCTCGTCGAGGAAGGCCCGACCGACAAGATGTTCACCAACCCCGACGACAAGCGGACGCAGGACTACATCACCGGCCGCTTCGGCTGAGTGGGTTTCGTCGCGGCACACGATACGAGGAAGAAATCATGGGCGAACATACAGTCCGGTCCTTCGACGAAGAACTTCAGCACGTCGACCAGCTCATCCGCGACATGGGCGATCTTTCCGGCGCAATGGTGGCCGGCGCCATCCGCGCGCTTCTCACATCCGACCAGGCACTGGCGCAAAACGTCGTTGCCGACGATACGATCATGGACGCCAAGCAGCGCGATCTCGACAATTCGGCGATCACGCTGATCGCCAAGCGCCAGCCGATGGCGCAGGATTTGCGCGCCGTGGTCGGTGCCATCCGCATGGCGGGTGACCTCGAGCGCATCGGCGACCTCGCCAAGAACATTGCCAAGCGCGTCGGCGCCGTCGGCCAGTCGCCGACCCCGCGCAATCTCTCGCATTCGATCGATGCGATGGCGCAGCTGGTGCTTGGCCAGGTTCGCGGCGTCGTCGATCTCTATGTCGCGCGTCAGGCCGAGGGCCTGAAGGATCTGCGCGCCGACGACCAGAAGATCGACATCCAGTACACCGCCGTGTTCCGCGAACTCCTGACCTACATGATGGAAGATCCGCGCAACATCACGGCCTGCACGCATCTGCTGTTCTGCGCCAAGAACCTCGAGCGCATCGGCGACCATGTCACCAACATCGCCGAGAACGCCTATTTCGTCGTGACGGGTACGCAGCTGCCGCTGAACCGGCCCAAGGTCGACGAGACCACGACGACGGTTCCGGCCTGAGCATTTCCGCAACCGCATGCGTTTGGCGCGGGGGCGCTGCATAGGTTAAATCAGCGCATGGTCCAGAAGCGGCCATGCGCAAGGACAAGGTATAGCCAATGATCGCTCCCAAGGTCATGGTCGTCGAAGACGAAGAGCCGCTGGGCGTGCTGCTTCGCTACAATCTCGAATCCGAAGGCTATCAGGTCGAGGTCGTCACGCGTGGCGACGAGGCCGAGATCCGGCTCCAGGAAAACGTGCCCGACCTGCTGGTGCTCGACTGGATGGTGCCGGCGCTGTCGGGTATCGAACTGTGCCGCCGGCTCAGGATGCGTCCCGACACCGAACGCCTGCCGATCATCATGCTGACGGCGCGGGGCGAGGAAAGCGACAGGGTGCGTGGCCTTTCGACCGGTGCCGACGACTATCTGGTCAAGCCGTTCTCGACGCCGGAATTCATGGCGCGCGTCAAGGCGCTGCTGCGCCGGGCCAAACCCGAGGTGCTGTCCTCGGTGCTCAAGGTCGGCGATATCATGCTCGACCGCGAGTCGCACCGCGTCTACCGCAAGAAGAGCGAGATCAAGCTCGGGCCGACCGAATTCCGCTTGCTCGAATTCATGATGCGGCACCCGGGCCGCGTGTTTTCGCGCAGCCAGTTGCTCGACAATGTCTGGGGCGAGACGATCTATATCGACGAGCGCACCGTTGACGTGCATGTCGGGCGCCTGCGCAAGGCGGTCAACAACGGCCGCATGCCTGACGTGATCCGGACCATTCGCGGTGCCGGCTACGCCATCCGCGAGGACTGAGCCGCTTCGGGCTCTTTTCCGCTCAGCTAGAGAGTTTCCGCTTTTCTTCGAATCGCGGAATCTCTCTATGTCTTTCTTTTTGAGCAATTCCGGACGGAAAACCGCTGCACACTTTTCCTGGAATTGCTTTAGGCGACGTCGGCATCGGCACGGCGTGGTGGGGTGCCTGCTGCAAAGATCTCCTGATCGACGGCAAGCAGGGCGCGCATCATCGCGCCCTCGCGTTTGAGCGGAACCTCGTTGGGTTCGGTGTCGAAGGAGATCGCCTTCGAGTGCAGCCCGCCCGCCGTCTTGGCGATGGCCGCGCGCACATGTGGCTCCATGATGTCGAAGGCGGTTGCGCCGACGCCGACGAAGGCGAGGGGGGCGGGGTCGAACAGCGCAAACATCGAGCCGAGTCCAAAGCCGATGGCTTCGCCGGCCCTGCGGAAGGCCTCGCGTTCGGGGCCATCATGGTCACGTGCCGCATCGGCCACGGCCCTGATGTCGTCGTCGGACAGGTCGGCCAGCGGCTCGGCATTCTCGTCGCCAACCCTTGCGTTGCGCCAGATGGCGTAGTTGCCGGCATAGGCCTCGATGCAGCCGCGGCGGCCGCAGCGGCAAAGCGCGCCGTCCGGGCGGTGGATCATGTGGCCGAACTCGGCACCCGACGACTGCGTGCCGGTGAACAGCTCGCCCTTGATGACGAGGCCCATGCCGATGCCGTGCGAGAGCAGGATGGCGATGAAGTCGTCGCGATAACGCACCGGATCTCGCCAGCGGAGGGCCTCGGCGATCATGTTGCAGTCGTTCTCAACCGAAACAGGTACGCCGAACTCCTGCTCCAGCCGGTCGGCGAAGGGGATGTCGTCGTAGCGGGTGATCGGAGACCACAACAGCTTGCGCGAGGCGGCGTCGGTGATGCCCTGGACGGCGATGGCGATGCGTAGGACGGCGCCGCCCGAAGCGCCGGCACTGTCGATCAGGCGCCGGACCATTCCGACGCATTCGTCGACCAGCGCCTCGGCAGGCATCTGCTGCGTGACAAGCCGCCGGGTCTCTTCGGTCACGGTGTTGCCGGCATAGTCGATGATGGCGGCGGACAGGCTGTTGAGCGAGAGCACGACCGCAACGACAGACGCAGCGTCGGCATCGAGCATCAACCCGACCTGCGGCCGCCCCCGTTTCATGGAGACGGGTTCGCTGAACTTGGCCTCGGCAAGGATGCCTTCTGATATGAGATCGGAGGAAATCGTCGAGATCGTCGAATGGCTGAGGCCGGTGGTGGCGGCGATTTCGGTGCGCGATGGCTGGCTGGCTCGGCGAACCGCGGATATAACCATGGCGCGGTTGCGCCGTCTCAGATCGTCGTGACGTATGCCGACCGACATGTGCTCGTCTTCCTCCCGGCGAAGCGCTGCCCTTCTTAAGCGGCAGTCCCTTACGCGCCAAGTGATTGTGACAGAGCCAGCGCCAAATGTCTCTATTTATTTCGGGCTCCGAAAAAAATAAGGAGCGCTCGCGAAACCATGTTGACAGTGGTCGGGCATTGAGTCAGTATTTTTTCGAGGCTCGAAAAAAAAGAGCTTCTCCAAGGGCTATCGCGAAGTAGGCGCGCCCATTGGGCGCAGGGAGGAAATAATGAAAAAGTTTACCACCGCCATCCTGGCGGGCGTTGCCATGACTCTGTCGCTTACGGCAGTGGCTTCGGCAAAGGACAAGGTCATCGGCGTCTCCTGGTCGAACTTCCAGGAAGAGCGCTGGAAGACCGACGAAGCCGCCATGAAGGCCGCCATCGAGGCCGCCGGCGACAAGTACATCTCGGCTGACGCGCAGTCGTCGCCGGCCAAGCAGCTGACCGACGTCGAAAGCCTGATCTCCCAGGGCGCCAACGCCCTGATCATCCTGGCTCAGGACGCCTCGGCCATCGGACCGGCTGTCGACAAGGCCGTCGCCGAAGGCATTCCTGTTGTCGGCTACGACCGCCTGATCGAGAACAAGGACGCCTTCTACCTGACCTTCGACAACAAGGAAGTCGGCCGCATGCAGGCCAAGGGCGTGTTCGCCGCCAAGCCTGAAGGCAACTACGTCTTCATCAAGGGCAGCGGTGCAGATCCGAACGCCGACTTCCTGTTCGCCGGGCAGATGGAAGTGCTCAAGGAAGCCGTCGACGCCGGCAAGATCAAGAATGTCGGCGAGGCCTATACCGATGGCTGGCTGCCGGCCAATGCCCAGAAGAACATGGAACAGTTCCTGACCGCCAACGACAACAAGATCGACGCGGTCGTGGCTTCGAACGACGGCACCGCCGGCGGCGCGATCGCAGCGCTTCAGGCACAGGGCCTTGCCGGCTCGGTGCCGGTGTCGGGCCAGGACGGCGACCATGCCGCGCTGAACCGCATCGCGCTCGGCACTCAGACCGTCTCGGTGTGGAAGGACGCGCGCGAGCTCGGCAAGAACGCCGCCGAAATCGCCTCGCAGCTCGCCGATGGCAAGAAGATGGAAGAGATCGCCAACGTCACCAAGTTCAAGACGCCTGGCGGCCTCGAGCTGAACTCGGTCTTCCTGACGCCTGTTCCGATCACCAAGGACAACCTCAACGTCGTCATCGACGCCGGCTGGGTTGGCAAGGACGTGGTCTGCCAGGGCGTGGCGGCCGGTTCGGTCGCAGCCTGCAACTGAGATCGGTTCGATCCGGTCGGTCAAACGCCGCGGCTTGCCCGCGGCGTTTTTCAAAAGCGCCCGCTTCATGACATGGCGGATTGACCCTATCATGCGCACACCGGCTGCCGCTTAGACGGCTATCCGGTCGGGAGGTAACAATGACAGACACGACAACCAACGCGCCGGCAGACCGAGCGCGAACGACCGAACTCGGCCCGGTCGGACGCTTTCTCAAGGCAACCGAGATCGATACGCGCATGCTCGGCATGGTCGGTGCGCTGCTCCTGATCTGGGTCGGGCTGCAGGTGATTTCGAGCTTGCGCCTTGGCGTCAACCCGTTCGAATTCGACAGCCGCACCTTCCTGACCGCCCGCAATCTGTGGAACCTGTCGGTGCAAGCGTCTGCCGTGGCGATTATGGCGACCGGCATGGTGCTGGTTATCGTCATGCGCAATATCGACCTGTCGGTCGGGTCGGCCGAAGGCCTGATCGGCATGGTGATGGGCTTTGCCCAGGTGCATTTCCTGGTCAAAGCCGTCGGTCTCGAACTTGGTAATCCGTGGATCTGGGCGTTGGCACTTGCCATTGGTATTGCGCTTGGTCTGATGATAGGCGCGCTGCAAGGTTTCGTCATCGCCTACATGGAGGTTCCTGCCTTCATCGTGACGCTGGGCGGATTGCTGATCTGGCGCGGGGCGGCCTGGTGGGTCACGTCAGGCCAGACGATCGCGCCGCTCGATGCCACCTTCCAGCTCATGGGTGGTGGTCCGCAGGGCGCCATCGGAGCGACGTGGAGTTGGATCGTCGGCCTTGTCGCATGCCTGGCCGTGGTGTTCCTGCTGCTGCGTGGCCGCCAGCAACGCAAGCGCTTCAAGTTTCCGCTGCGGCCGGTCTGGGCAGAGGCATTGCTCGGCGCCGTTACCTGCGGGGTCATCCTTGGCGCGATCTGGATCGCCAACTCCTACCCTTGGCCGATCGGTATCGTGCGTCGCTATGCCGAGGCCAACGGCATTACCATCCCTGAAGGCGGCCTGTTCATCGCCCATGGCATCGCCATTCCCGTCCTGATCGCGGTGGCAGTGGGCATCGTCATGACCTTCGTCACCAACCGCACACGCTTTGGCCGCTATGTCTTCGCCATCGGCGGCAACCCGGAAGCAGCCAACCTCGCCGGTATCAACACGCGCTGGATCACCATGAAGGTGTTCATGATCATGGGCGTGCTGGCGGCGATCTCGGCGGCAGTCTCCAGTGCTCGCCTGAACTCGGCTACCAACTCGCTCGGTACCCTGGACGAACTGCTGGTCATCGCGGCAGCGGTCATTGGCGGCACCTCGCTCGCCGGTGGCTCCGGCACCGTTGCCGGTGCCATGCTGGGTGCGCTTCTGATGCAGTCATTGCAGTCGGGCATGGTGCTACTCAACATCGACACGCCGCTGCAGAACATCGTCGTTGGCATGGTGCTGGTCGTGGCCGTCTGGCTCGACACGCTCTATCGCAAGCGCGTCTAACGAAATCCGGGAGCCAAGATCATGGAACAGACCCGTATCCCGCTCGTCGACCTCAAGAATATCTCCATCGCCTTCGGCGGCATCCGTGCCGTCGACGATGCTTCGGTCGACCTCTATCCCGGTGAAGTGGTGGCGCTGCTCGGTCACAATGGTGCCGGCAAGTCGACGCTGATCAAGATCCTGTCGGGTGCCTACAAGCGCGACGCCGGCACCATCATGGTCCGGGGCGAGGAGGCCGCGATCTCCAACCCGCGCGACGCCAAGAAATACGGCATCGAGACGATCTACCAGACATTGGCGCTGGCCGACAATGTCGATGCCGCCGCCAACCTCTTCCTCGGACGCGAGATCATGACCGCCTATGGCACGCTCGACGACGTCGCCATGGAAGCCGAGGCGCGCAAGGTGATGGGCCGGCTCAACCCGCGCTTCCAGCGCTTCAAGGAGCCGGTCAGCAAACTCTCCGGTGGCCAGCGTCAGTCTGTGGCGATCGCACGTGCCATCCTGTTCAATGCCCGCATACTGATCATGGACGAGCCGACGGCAGCCCTTGGACCACAGGAGACGGCGCAGGTCGGCGAACTGGTCAAGCAGCTCAAGGCCGATGGCATCGGCATCTTTCTCATCAGCCACGACATCCACGACGTGTTCGATCTCGCCGACCGTGTCTGCGTGATGAAGAACGGCCAGGTCGTCGGCACGGCCCGCACCGAGGACGTGACCAAGGATGAGGTGTTGGGCATGATCATTCTCGGCAAGTGTCCGCCTGGCGCAACGCCCGGACCGGGGGCAATGCAGATCGCTGCCTGAACAGGCCCTTTGCCGGCTCAGGCAGGCCGCACGTCTGGCTCAATGCACGATCGCGAAAAGCAGTTTCACCTTTGCGCGATCGTGCTTTAATGGTGCGTGGGTGACGCGAGCCAGCCGGAATTGAGAAAGTACTTCCCCAGTCTGATCTTTATCGCCGTGACCCTCGTCAGCCTGACGATGGCCGGGCTCGTGTATCTGGCGACCGTGGAGGCGGCGCGGATCAAATTCCAGTCCGTCGCCGACGACGCGCTCAACCGCATCGAGGGCAGGCTGGAATTCGACCTTGCCTTGCTGCATGCGACGCAAGCGATGTTCGTGGCGCAGAAGGGCCATATTTCGCGCGACCAGTTCCGCGACTATTTCGCTTCGCTCGATGCGGAGAAGAATTTCCCCAGCCTGCGCGGCATAGGCTTCCTCAGGCTGATCGAGACCAGCCAGAGCGAGACGGTCATGCGCGAACTGAAGGACGGCTACGGCATCGACCGGGCGCTGTTTCCTGAGACGACGCTGAACTGGCGGACGCCCATCGTGCTGTTCGAGCCGATGAGCAAGGCCAGCCTCGATGCGATGGGCTACGATATGGCAACCGACCCGCTGCGCCGGCCCGCCATCGAATCGGCAATGGCGGCCCAGGGCGAACCCAGGGCGACGGGCAGGGTGCTGCTCGGCCAGGGCGACAACGAGAAGCAGCCCGGGATCCTGGTGCTTTCACGCGTCGACCGCCCGGCGGCAGAAGGTCCGGCACCCGCTGGTTTTCTCTATGTCGCCTTCCGCACGTCGGAGCTTTTCCAGGCAGCACTCGGCAAGGCGCCGCTACTGCCGGTGGCGGTGGAGGTATTCGACGGGACGATGGGCGATGACACGCTTTTGTTCCGCTCGCAGGTGCCACCCGATCCCAGCTATGGCAACGAGTTTTCGGTGACGCGCGAGGCCAATGTCGCCGGCCGCAGATGGACCGTCAATTTCAGGCCGAGCACAGCGTTCGCGCCGCCATCGCCGCGTGCCGCGCCGCTGATGCTCGGGGTTTTCGGTCTCGTGCTGGCGGGTGCGATCGCGCTTGTCGCGCGCTATCAGCAGCGCGCCTATGAAGCCGCGGCGCAGTTGCACGAGACGACCGAGAAGAGCCTGCTGGAAAAGGACCTGATGCTTCAGGAAATGAAGCATCGCATCAAGAACTCGATTGCCCGCGTGCTGGCGATGGCGCGGCAGACCGCGGCGCACTCCGAGAACATCAATGACTTCTCGTCGTCCTTCTCGGCGCGGCTTCAGGCAATGGCAGCATCGCAGGACATGCTGACACGCTCGCGCTGGCAAAAGGCCGATCTCAGCGAATTGCTGCGCATCGAGTTGGGCCAGGTGTTCGGCAAGGAATTGCCGGAGGACATGATGAATGGTCCGACGGTCGAACTGGACGAGACGACGACGCAGGCACTTGGGCTGACCTTCCATGAGCTTGCGACCAACGCGTTGAAATATGGCGACGGCGACAACTCGGTTGGCGGCCTGAAGGTGAACTGGCGCATGAACGGCCAGGGCAAGAAACGGCGGCTGGTGCTCAATTGGGTCGAACGCAACGGCAATGGCGTATCGGAGCCCGAGAGGACCGGCTTTGGCACCAAGCTTATCGACATGAACATCACCCGCGAGCTCGATGGCAAGATCATGCGCCGCTACGCCAAGGACGGACTGCTGGTAGAAATAGACATCCCCTATCGCAGCTGACCCGCTGCACCGACGCTCCAAAGAAAAACCCGGCGAGGCCAGAGCCTTCGCCGGGTTTTGTCTGCAAAGCCGTTTAGCGGCAGCGCGCCGTGTAAATCTGGCCGCGGCTGTTGCGGTATTCGCAGTAGCCATTGCGCAGGTTGCGGACCAGCAGGCCCGAGGCCGCGCCGACGGCACCGCCGATGAGTGCGCCCCGGCCGCCGCCGATGAGAGCGCCGGCAACAGCACCTACGCCCGTGCCGGTGGCTACGTCGCGCTCGGTCGTCGTGCAGCCTGAGATTGCAACGACGGCTGCAACGACAAGGATAAGCTTCTTCATGTGGTCAGTCCTCTCACTTTAACATCGCCCGGTGAATACTTAGCGTATCGGTCCAAAAATCGGAATCGTTTTTCCGCTCGCCGCATCAGTTCAACGGCTTAGCGTATCCGCATGATGTCGGCTCCTCGGTCTGAAGGGGACAGGCTGATACGCTTGCGCATCAGTGGAGATAGGCCGGCTTGCCGCTCGCCGCATCCGCCGCGACGACGACGCTCGAAACCGACAGCGACGCTTCGAGCATACCGTTGGGCAGCACATTCCAGGTCAGTTGGTCGTAGTCGTCCTCGAGCGCGGGATCGACCTCGAGGCATTTGGCAAAGGCGCGTCTGTCGCGCGATGTGAACGCGGTCAGAACCTTCGGCAACTCGGCCTGGCAGGCGTCATATGCCTCGAACAAGGGCGCTGGCGCCGGTGTCTCGCGGCAACCCGTCAAATCCTGCGAGCAGGAAACGACCAACAGAAACGCTGCGATGTGTTCCATGACAAACCACCTCGGCCAAGAAACGGCGGGTGGCGGGCAAAAGTTCCGTGATCCAATCGAGCTAAACCGTTTGAATCTCCGGTGTCGTGTGGCGACGGCTAATCCCTGCCGATTTCGAAGTTCGCCTGGGGCATGAGGAGACGGTATTGTAGCCTGTCGACGCCGATTTCGAGTACGGCACTGCCGCTCAGCGCCGCCGGCACGACGCGCTCGAGCGCGACCGAGCCGAAGCGCTTCTTGCGTGTCGTCGCGTCGGCAGTCGGGCCGATTGCTTCCGACCAATGCAGCGCCAACTGCCCTTCGCCATCGGGACCGGATACCCTGCTGGCCGTCACCTCGACGTGACCGTCTGCACGCGAAAGCGCGCCAAAGCTCACTGAATTGACCGCCAGCTCGTGCACGGCAAGACCGATATGCAGGGCGGCATTGGGGGTGAGATAGGGATCCTCGCCAAGGATGTGGACGGCATGCTCGGTGTCGCTACTGTAGCGTTTGACCTGGCCGATTACGAGTTCGCGAAAGCCTGCGCCGCGCCAGTTCGACGACGTGACCAGATCCTGCGACGAGGCGAGCGACTGCAGCCGGCCGCGAAAACGCTCGAGGAAGACGTCGATGGAGCCGGAATAGTGACCGGTCTGGCTGGCAATGCTCTGGATGATGGCAAGCAGGTTCTTGGAGCGGTGGCTGACCTCGCGCAGCAGCGCCTTCAGCGTTTGCTCGCGCCGCTTCTGCTCTGTGGTTTCGATGACGGTGACGACGACACCCTGGACCTGGCCGCTCGACGAATGGTCGGCGTCGATACAGACATCGTACCAACGCATGCCTGCCGAGTTGTCGGCGATGCTGACCTCGAGCCCGTCCGAATTGCCGGTGGCAAGGACGTTCTTCTTTGCAGCCACGAGCCGGTCGGCCTGCTGTTGCGGCAGGGAGTTGGCCGTCCCGGACTGCTCTTCCAGCACCTCCGCCCAAGGCGGCTGCAGATTGTGTGACCACACCGTCTGCAGGGTGTGATCCTGGTAAAGCACGGCGATGCCGGCATTGCGGGAGACGTGGAGAAGAGCGGCGTCCAATCGTGAGCTCGGTCCCATTGATGCTGAGGGATTGGCCATGCCACGAGAGCCTTTGCTCTGCTTCTTGCGGTTCAGCCGAATGATTTCGGCTGGAACCAAATGGGACCGCCGGGTAACGCGTCAGTGCTGAGCGCTACCCGGCGGCGCTGGACTCCGACTGAGGGGGCCGGCTTCCAGTCTCGGGTTGGTTCTTCATGTTACCGACGTCATCACGCGCGCCTGAACAGGCCCGCAATGAGCGAGATGACAAGAAACGCCAGGAAGATGAAGAACAAGATTTGCGCGATGCCGGCAGAAGTTCCGGCGATACCGCCGAAGCCGAGGGCGCCGGCGATAATCGCGACGACAAGGAATACGAGCGCCCAATACAGCATGATCTATCTCCTTCAAATGATGAACGAAAAACGTGCCGCCGCAAGGATGGTTCCCTGAGGCGAGGCCAAAAAGCCCTATGCCGCAGCCTTTGCCTGTCTGTCAAAGAACAATGCCTGACTTATCAGCGCCTTGACCATTTCAGGGTTGAACGGCTTGGTGACGAGGAAGGCCGGCTCGGGGCGCTCGCCGGTCAGCAGGCGCTCGGGGAAGGCGGTGATGAAGATCACAGGCAACGGCGCTGACGACAGCATCTCGTTGACGGCGTCGATGCCCGAGCTGCCGTCCGCGAGCTGGATGTCGGCCAGGATCATCTTCGGGCGCGTCCGCTTGAACAGCGCTATCGCTTCCGCACGGGTGCGCGCCGTGCCGACGACGCGGTGGCCTAGGCTCTCCACCATCTCCTCGATGTCCATGGCGATCAGTGGTTCGTCCTCGATGATCAGGATGTCGGTCGCGACCTGGCGCGAGATTTCGCCGCTCGCTTCATGGAGCAGCTTGGTGAACTCTTCCTCGTCGGCGTCGAGCACTTCGGCAGCTTCAGCCTCGTTGAAACCTTCAACGGCAACCAGAAGGAATGCCTGGCGCGGACGCGGCGAGAGTGCGGAGAGATTGGCGGCAGCGCGCTTTTCCCAGGCCAGGCTCGGGCCATCCTGGGGAACGCGGATGGAGACTGAGGTGAAAAGACGGGCAAATATCTTGTAGAGCGCAATGCGATCGTTGGAAGCGGACGGGAACACATCGATGTCATCGATCAGTGCTTCGAGCATCGCAGCCACCAGCGCATCGCCGCTCTCCTGGGAACCTGCCACCGCACGCGAGAAGCGACGGAGATAAGGCAGGTGGGGGGCGATTCTCGTGGATAATGTCATGGTCGACGTCTCCCTCATGTGACGTTGCTGAAACTGTTGTGAAGCGACACACAACGCTTGGTCTGTGCAAAAGTTCCTCTTTTGTGGAACCTATCCGCATTTGAGGAGTTGGGTGCAAAATTCGATAAACCGCAAAGGTTGTTGCGCGCCGTTTGGGGCGGGACGTCCGACGGGGCAAAAGGGCAAAGCAAGCATATGACAAGGCAGACAAGTGGCGCAGCCAGCGCCAGGCCGAACCGTCTTCGCGACGGTGAGCCCCTTGGGGCAAATTCAGAAATCGGCCGCAAGCTCAAGCAATATTACGATGAACTGGTGTCCGACGAGGTGCCGGATCGATTTGCCCAGCTGTTGAGCCAGCTGGAACAAGCCGAACCTGAGCAGCAGAAGGACTGACCGGGCATGGCAGCTTCCCAAGGTTTCAAGGGCGACCTGCTCGCGACCATTCCTGGCCTGCGCGCTTTCGCCATGTCGCTGTCGCAGAACGCCGACAGGGCCGACGACCTTGTCCAGGAAACGCTGGTCAAGGCGTGGGACAAGCAGTCGAGCTTTCAGCCCGGCACCAACCTCAAGGCGTGGCTGTTCACCATCCTGCGCAATGAGTTCTATTCGCAGATGCGCAAGCGTGGCCGCGAGGTGCAGGACAGCGACGGCCTTCTGACCGCACGGCTCGCCGTGCATCCGAGCCAGCCCGGCCGACTTGATCTCGACGATTTCCGCAAGGCGCTCGAGCAACTGCCGGAAGACCAGCGCGAGGCGATCATCCTGATCGGCGCGTCGGGCTTTTCTTATGAAGAGGCGGCGGAAATCTGCGGCTGTGCCGTCGGCACCATCAAGAGCCGGGTCAGCCGCGCCCGCAACAGGCTGCAGGAGATACTGGACATCTCGGGCGAGGCCGACTACGGCCCCGACGCGATCGCGGCCCAGGTGATGGGCTCAACTGTCAGCTGAGCGCGCGCGCTTGCGAATGCTCTCGGTGACTGCCTCGATGAGATCGGCGCCGGCGTAAGGCTTGCTCACCAGGGTCACGTCAGGGAAGTCGACAAAGATCTCGTCAAGCTTGTCGTAGCCCGAAGCGAATACGAACGGAACGCCAGCCGCTTCCAGCGAGCGGGCGAAGTCGAAGGTCGGCTCGCCGCCGATCATGACGTCGATGATGGCGGCATCAAAGGGCGCGGAGATTTCACGTGCTTCGCGGAGATTGCCAGCGATGGCGACTTCGCCGGCGCCGTGGTCCCTGCAAAGCTGCTCGACGTCGAGTGCGATCAGCGCCTCGTCTTCGAGAACAAGTATACGCAGTCCTGAAAGCGGGCTCGACACGTCGTAGGGCACTCCATGGAATCGAAGCCGAACATGACGGCAGTCGCGGCTGCTGTCATTTAAAAAAGACATGCTGCCGCAGCGGCGCACCCGTGAGGAACCTTCGGCGCCATTAAGGCGTTGCCGGTCACATTTCTGGAGGAATTCATGGCCGAGCAAGGCATTCCGACCGACACTGTGCGGCAGGTTTCGTGCGAGAAGTGCCCGCTCAGGCCATTGCCGACCTTCCGGCCGTTCGACAATGACGAGCTGGCTTTCGTCAGCAGCTTCAAGCGCGGCGAGCTGTCCGTCGACAAGGGCGCGACGCTGCTTTCCGAAGGCAGCAACAGCGCCCATCTCTACACTGTGCTGGCGGGATGGGGGTTTCGCTACAAGCTGCTGGAGGACGGACGCCGCCAGATTCTCAACTACGTGCTGCCAGGCGACATGATAGGCCTGCAGGGCAGCCTGATGGGCGAGATGCAGCACTCGGTGGAGGCGCTGTCGCCGATGCTTTTGTGCATGTTCGAGCGCGACAGGCTGATGGAGCTTTATCGCGGCTATCCGGGGCTGGCCTACGACATCACCTGGATCGCCTCGCGCGAGGAGCGCATGCTCGACGAGAACCTGTTGAGTGTCGGGCGCCGGTCAGCCCTGGAGCGAGCCGCCTATTTGCTGGCCTTCATTGCCAGCAGGGCGCGGAAGGTCGGCATGGACGGGACCGGCAAGGTGGAGATTCCGATCACCCAGCAGCACGTCGCCGACACGCTCGGACTGTCGCTGGTCCACACCAACAAGACCATCCGCAAGCTGATCGACCGCAAACTCGTGCAGTGGCGCGATGGCGGCTGCAAGGTGCTCGACATCGAGGGATTGATGGCGCTGGCGAACTGGGGCGGCCTCGACGAAGGTGTCCGCCCTCTGCTTTGACAGGAGCGTTGTCTTCTTGTGCTTGCGCAATTCCGGACGGGAAACGCGGCGCATTTTTCCTGGAACTGCGCTTAGCTCCCGTATTGTCGGTCGCGTTCGTCGACGCCCCAGTTCACGCCGGGCAGCACATTGCGGATGATGGCGTAGCCGACGAGCAAGGCCGGGATGGCGATGAAGCCGCCTACGGCGCCCCACAGCCAGATCCAGAACGCCAGTGCCAGCAGCACGACGAAGGGATTGAGCGTCATCGTCCTGCCGATGACCAGCGGGGTGACGAACTGGCCCTCGACGGTGTTGACGCCGAGATAAAGGATCACCGGCAGCAGGCTCGTAGCCAGCGTGTCGAACTCGGTCAAGCCGACGGCGAACAGGATCGCCACCATGGCCAGCGGGCCGATGAAGGGGACGAAATTGGTGACGATGGCGAGCGCGCCCCACAGCGGCGCCGAGGGCACGCCGAGCAGATAGAGGCCGATGCCGACGGTGATGCCCTCGGCGATGTTGATGACGGTGATCGACAGCAGATATTGCGACACCAGTTGCTCGACGTCGCGGAAGATATGGGCGACGCGCCAGCGCAGGCGACGGTTGAAGCAGACCCTGAGGATGGCGATCCTGGTCTGGTCGCGCGTGGCGACGAAGAAATAGAGGCTGGCGAAGAACAGCAGGATCTGGGCGATGACCGCGGGCGCCAGTGTCGCCATCGTCTCGACGCCCATGCCTTCGTCGACCGAGACCGACACGCCTTCGCCGCCGGTGACCTGGCGCAGCTGGTCGCGCATGCTCTTGAAGGTCTCGAGCGGCCCCTTGAGGTCAGCCAGCTGGGTCGCGAGCTGAGACCAGATCTGCGGCAGGCGTTGGAGCCAGAAGCTGAGCGGTGAGCTGACCAGCAGCGCAAAGACGCAGACCGAGACGATGAACAGCAGGACGACGATCGCCGCCGACAGTGCCGGCGGCACCTTGAAGCGTTCAAGCCGCGAAGCAAGCGGGCCAAGCATCAGGCCGATGACGACGCCCAGGCCGATGGGCGTGAGGATGAACTCGCCGGCATGCAGGGCGAACACCGTGACGACGATGCCGATGAAGATGATCGATACCTGTGCACCGCGCGTGAGAAGAATCTCGAAGTTGGATTTCGGCGGAAGGCGCACGGTCGGCGCCTTCTTGATGGTGCGAGTTGGCATCGAAGATTTTCCAGCTGAATGAGGCTGGCAAAACGTCCGGTGGTCGGCGATGGTTCCTTGGAACGACGGAACCGACAGGCGCATGAGGCGTTTCGACCCCATCGAACGCAAGGAGCAATGACATGGCTGCAGCTGCAGGAAAGGCCGGCAACGGCACCAAGACGACGCCGGACCTCGAGGCCGACATCAAGCAATTGAAGGCTGATATCGAGGCGTTGGCCAAGCAATTGGCGGCGACCGGCGAACATGGCTACGGCGCTGCGCGGCGTGCCGCGGCGCTGGGGGCAGAGCAGATGAAGGCGCAAAGCGACGCAGCCGTCGAAGCGTTGCGCAGCAATGCCCGTGACATCGAAGACCAGATCATGACCACCGTGCGCGAGAAGCCGGTGACGTCGCTTGCCATCGCCGCCGGCGTTGGTTTTCTCGTCGCGCTGCTGGCGCGGCGCTAGCGCGCCGATCGGAGATCAACCGATCTTCGATCGGCGATGCGCAATTTTCAGACACAAGCCGGGGGACATATGCTGGCATCACTGATTGCGAGTTTCGCGACCGGCGAGACGACTTTGGCACTGAGGCGGACACGTCGCGCGGCGGCTGCCTACTTGGCGGTCGGGATCGCTGGCCTATGCGGCGCGGGCTTTCTCGTCGGCGCCGCCTTCATCTGGGCGGCTGAGAAATTTGGTCACCTCGAAGCGGCAATCGGTTTTGGCCTCGGTTTCCTGCTGCTGGCGGGGTTGATCCTGCTCGTGCACAAGCTGATGGCCGGGTCGCGGGCACGCGAAGACGAGCGTCGCCGGCGCGCCGATATCGCGGCGCTGGGTACGACGGCCGTGATGGCAGTGCTGCCGACATTGCTGCGCAGCAAGGGTGGCATCGGCGCGCTGCTGGGACCGGTGGTGGCGCTGGCCGCCTATGCGATCTATCGCGAGAATCGCAAGCCGGACGACGGCGATGGCGTGGCGGGCGAATAGGCCCGCCAGATGTCAGGCTTCGGCCGTTTCACCCAGCGGCATCGAAATGTGGGCACGCACGCCCTCGCTCGGAAATTCGTGCGTCACCTCGCTGGAGATGACTTTTGCCAGGCTGCGGCGGATGAGGATCGAGCCGAAACCGTGATGGCTCGGCGGGACGACCTCCGGTCCGCCGCTTTCAGTCCATTGTAGCTCCAGCCGCTTGTCGCTGGTCACTGTCCACGACACCACAACGCTGCCACCCGGCGCCGACAGCGCGCCATATTTGAGCGCATTGCTGGCCAGCTCGTGCAGGATCAAAGCCAGGCCCAGCGTCTGATCAGGGCTGAGCAGCGCGTCGGGGCCAGAGATTGAAATGCGCGGGGCGTCATCGTCGTCGAAGGGCGAGAGTTCCAGCCGCGCGAGGTCACGGATGCCGATGCCGCGCCATTCATATTCCGACAACAATCCGTGGGCGAGGCCAAGCGCGCGCAGGCGCTGGCTGAAGGCGTCGAGGAATTCACGCGGCTCGCGGGCGTGGCGCACCGTCTGGGTGGCCAGCGCTTGCACGGTGGCGAGCGTGTTCTTGACCCGGTGATTGATCTCGCGCAACAGCAGGCGCTGGCGCTCCTCGGCACTGCGGCGCTCCGTGATGTCGTAGTTGACGCCGAAGACCAGCGTCGGACGGCCGTCGGCGTCACGCTCGACGACGCGGCCGCGGGCGGCGAGCCAGCGCGGCGGGTCGAAGCCGCGGATGCGGTATTCGCCGGAATAGTCGTCGCTGCCCTCAAGCGCTTCCTGGAAAATCTTGCGTGTCTTGCCGATGTCGCGACGGTCGATGGAAACGACGATGTCGCGCGCCCGCATTTTTGCAGCCGACGGCATGTTGAAGAGTTCGGGCAGCAGCGTGTCGCATTCGACGATGCCGGTGCGCGGATCCCAGACCCAACTGGCAAGGGCAGCGGCTTCAAGTGCTATCGCGCGGCGGGTTTCGGCATGCACAAGCGCGGCCTCGGCGCGCGCGCCGGCTTGCGAGCGGTCGCGCAGGACGACGAGGCTGCCCGCAAGGGCGGCGACGTCCTGCAACTGCGCCTGCCTGTCCGGATCGGGCGCAGGGCGCCGTTCGTTGTCGAGCACCAGCAGTGCTCCGAAGGTGCGTCCTGACATGACGATCGGCGCGCCGGCATGCAGAAAAAGCGTACGGTTGACTGCTTCGGCAGGGCCGTTTGCGAGGAACCCTTCCGCCAGATCCAGTGCCTCAGTGATCTGAGCGGAGGACAGTCCGACGTCCGCCTGGACAAGCTGTCGTCCGTCCTGGTCGGCGAGGGTGAGCAGTGCTGCCGGTGCCGACATCAGGGCGGCTGCAAGCTTTGCCAGCCGGTCGAAATCAGGATCGCGCTGCGCGCGCCCTTGGGCCTCGTCGGCGCTGTCGTCGGCGTCGTTGCTCGCATTGCTTCTGTCGTCTTGCACTTGGCCATCCCTCTTGGCCTGGGGAAACTAGACGGGTGCGGCACGCTTGAAAAGCCTTGGCCGAAACTTGGGAACCATGCCGTTATGCTGTCGTTAGCCCTCCTGGAACCATTTGGGAGAGCAGCGATGAGCAAGATCATTCCAGCCCGAAAGGCGCGTCAGGGAACGCGCGGCCGTCACGTCCTGCTGGTGCTTCTGGCAGCGCTGATGCTGGCCATGGCGGCATGGGGTGCCGCAGAATTCTATGGCGAGATGATCGATCAAGATGCCAACCAGACGACCACGGCTCCCGGCTAAGTATCTTGGTTTCCATGGAGATTTCGTCTTGCCCGTCCAATTGCGGGCGACGGTTTCGAAGGCTAGGCCGGCCAATCCCGACAGGGGAAAAATTCGGAACCATGGCGGGGTCACGGCGTTGTGAACCCGTAGGAGGCCGCGCCCGACCGTTCCGGCAAAAGACAGGTCAAGGCGCGGCATGCATGAACAACACGCACGAGGAGACTTTAACATGATCCGCAACCTCTTGGCCACGACCGCCATTGCAGCCCTGCTTGCGACGGGCGCCTATGCCCAGGACACCACAGCACCTGCACCGGCTCCGGCAGCCCCTACGGAAGCTGCCCCCGCGACACCTGAGGTGATCCCGCATGCCGAGGGCTTCCTTGCCGCCAACATCATTGGCGAGAAGGTCTATAACGGCACCGCCGACGACGCCGAGAACATCGGCAACGTCAACGACATCGTCCTGACCGCCGACGGCAAGGCCGACCAGTTGGTGATTGGTGTCGGCGGTTTCCTTGGTATCGGCGAAAAGAATGTCGCCGTCAGCTTCGACAAGTTCGACTGGGCCGAGAAGAACGGCGACCGCTGGCTGGTGATGTCGACGACCAAGGAGCAGCTGCAGGCGCTGCCCGATTTCAATCGCCGCGCCTATGATCCGGCTCCCGCAGCCGTAGCGGCGACCGATCCGGCCGCGCCGGCCACCGACCAGACGGCGCAGGCGCCGGCAACGCCCGAGGCGACGCCCCCTGCGACGGAACAGACCGCCCAGGCGCCGGCCGCCACGCCTGATGCGGCGACGGCCGACGACACCAAGACGGCGGCGATCGACAAGTCGACTCTGAAGGAGCTGCCGGCGGCCGATCTGCGCGCCGAAGAGCTGATGGGCACCACCGTCTATGGTGCTGACGATGCCAATATCGGCGAGATCGGCGATATCCTGATGACCGCCGACGGCAAGATCGATGCCTATGTCATCGACGTTGGCGGCTTCCTTGGCGTCGGTGAAAAGAAGGTCGCGGTCGGCAGCGACAACCTTGCCTTCATGGTCGATGCCGACGGCAAGAAATATCTCTACACCACCTTCACCAAGGAGCAGCTCGAAGGCCATCCCGTTTATGACGCGGGCAGCTGGGCCGAAAAGCGCGACGAGCAGCGCCTGATCATCGTTCAGTAGTTGCGGCGTACCTGAGAGGAGGGGCCCGCGCTTCGGCGCGGGCCTTTTCGTTGAGGTTATGGCAAGCGCAGGAAATGGCCTGTCGGGCCATTCTCGGCCAGCTCCGATAGCGCCAGTGACTGGTCGAGATGCTTGGCGCGCCAGGCCAGCAGCCTTTCGGCAAATTCCAACCGCACGGCCAGCCACTCCGGATCATTGGCGAGGTTGCGTGTTTCGCCGGGGTCATTGGCGAGGTCGTAGAGCAAAGGCGGCAGGCCGCCGCCGAAATGCACGTATTTGACCGTTTCGGTGCGGATGACCGACAGGTTGAGCTGTCGCGAACCGGTGCCGAAATAGGCTTCCGTGGTTCCGTTGGCGACCGAGCGGAAATCGTATTCCCAATGGGCGGCGTCGCGCCAGTCGGCGGGCTCGTCGCCATCGAGGAAGGGTTTCAGCGATTGGCCGTCGAGATGCGGCTGCGCCGCTCCGCCGACCAGCTCAAGCAAGGTCGGCATGATGTCGACGGCAGCGGTGAAGCGGTCGACGGTGCTACCGGCCGCCCGCTCATGACCGGGTGCCTTGACGATGAGCGGGATGTGGTAGGAGCCGTCGAACCAGCCGCCCTTGCCGAGCATGTGGTGTTCACCCATCATTTCGGCGTGGTCGGAGGTCAGGATGACGATGGTGTTGTCCCAGTCGCCCTTGTCGCGGATGCCTTGCCAGATGCGCCCAAGCTGGGAATCGACCTCCGAGATCATGCCGTAATAGAGCGCGCGGATCTTGCGGAATTCGTCCTCGCTCCAGTCGCCGACCTTGCCGGGGGCGCCGGGGATGAAGCTCGACTTACCCTGGTGATGCTCGAGGTGGTAGGCGAGGAAGGGGTGGCTTGCCTTCTCCGCTTCGAAGCTCGGCGCCCTGTTGTAGGCCGGGCCTTCCGCCGGATCGTACATGGTGTTGAACGGCTCTGGCACGATGAAGGGCGGATGCGGGCTGAGGAAGGAGACATGGGCGAACCAGGGCTCGCCCTTGTCCTGTTCGCCGAGCCAGCGCAGGAACTCGCCGGTGAGGAAAGCGGCCGGCGTTTCGTCTTTCGAATAAATGGGAACCGCGTTGCTGACCTCGGGCGCATCGGCATTGGACGGCCGGTGGACATCGGGGAAGCCGGCGCTGGAATCGATGCCGCGCTGGGTGAGCCAGGAAAGCCAGCCCTTCTGGTGCTCGGGCAGAAGCTGGCGCGTGGTGAAGCCGGGCAGGACACCTTCATAGCTGCGCAGGAACGGGTCGCCCGGCGCGCGGTTGCGCGGGTCGGGCGAGACGTCGGTGTAGCCGAACAGGGTCGGGTCGTAGCCGACGCGGCGCGCGGCACGGGCGATGTTGTCGTGGCGATCGTCGAGCGGCGTGCCATTGCGGCAGACGCGGTTGTTCATCTGGTAGAGGCCGGTGTAGAGGCAGGCGCGCGCCGGCGAACAGGGGGCCGCACCGGCATAGTGGCGGGAAAACAGCACGCCCTCGCGCGCCAAAGCGTCCGAATTTGGCGTCTTCACCACGGGATGACCGACAGCCGACAGGCTGTCGCCGCGCCACTGGTCGCAAGTGATGAGAAGAATGTTCTGCCGTCTGCCGGTGCCTGCCAAGCTCGCCCCCTGGAACTGAAATCGCGGGCCAAGGAAGCCGGATTCACCGCCATGCGCAAGCGTCCTCTCTGCCGCAGCGGGCATACCAGAAAGTGTGAACGAGCTCGCCTTCATTGTTCACTTTTTGAATACTGACCATTCTGTGACCGGCCACTATGACGCGACAATCGATGCGCCCATATTCGGCCCAACAGAGCGGCAGGGGCCGCGGCAAGCGAAAGGAGCAAGACGATGCTCAACCAGATCAAGGGCCTGCACCACGTTACCTCGATGGCTGGGGATGCGGCTGAAAACAACCGGTTCTTCACCCACAAGCTCGGCCTGCGCCGGGTCAAGAAGACAGTCAATTTCGACGCGCCCGACGTCTACCACCTCTATTATGCCGATGAGCTGGGCACGCCCGGTTCTGTCATGACCTATTTTCCGTTCCCGAACATCGGCAAGGGCCGTCCCGGGGTCGGCGAGGTCGGCACCACTGTGTTCTCCGTTCCCGAGGGTACGCTGCCCTTCTGGGAGAAGCGCTTCACCGAGCAGGACGTCAGCGGACTCGCGCGTGACGAGCAGTTCGGCGAGAAGCGCCTGAGCTTCGCCGGTCCCGATGGCGACGGTTTCGCGCTTGTCGAGGCCAAGGGCGACAGCCGTGCGCCCTGGATCAAGGGCGGCGTCGGCAATGACGAGGCGATCCGTGGCTTCCACTCGGCTTCGCTCAGGCTGCGCGATGGCGGGGCGACCGAAGAGCTTTTGAAGTTCATGGGCTATGAGACGGTCGACACGTCAGGCAACATCAAGCGGCTGGCGTTGAAGGACGGCAATGGCGCCGACGTCATCGACATCGAGACGTTGCCGGGTGCGTCCTTCGCCGGTCTCGGTGCGGGATCAGTGCACCACATCGCCTTTGCTGTCGAGAATCGGGCCAAGCAGCTCGAGGTGCGCAAGGCGCTGATGGAGACGGGCTACCAGGTGACGCCGGTGATCGACCGCGATTATTTCTGGGCGATCTACTTCCGCACCCCCGGTGGCGTGCTGTTCGAGATCGCGACCAACGAACCCGGCTTCGACCGCGACGAGGACACCGCCCATCTCGGCGAGGCTTTGAAGCTGCCGTCGCAGCACGCGCATCTCAGGGATTATCTGGAAAACAACCTGCAGCCGCTGGGCGACTGAGGAGGGACCGATGAGCAAGGACGCTTACATCCACAAAGTGCTGCCGGGGGAACCCGGCGGACCGCTGGTCTTTGCCTTCCACGGCACCGGCGGCGACGAGAACCAGTTGCTTGGCTTTGCCCGTGAGCTGGCGCCGGGGGCGACCATCGTGTCGCCGCGCGGCGACGTCTCCGAAATGGGTGCGGCGCGCTTCTTCCGCCGCACCGGCGAGGGCGTCTACGACATGGAGGATCTCGCCAGGGCGACCGGCAAGATGGCCGAATTCGTCAAGACGCATGTCGCGGCAGTGGAGCCGTCGCAGGTGCTGGCGCTCGGCTATTCAAATGGCGCCAACATCCTGGCCTCGGTGCTGTTTGCCGAGCCCGATTTGTTCGATGCTGTCGCACTGATGCACCCGCTGATCCCGTTTGCGCCTGACGTGAAGGGCAGCCTCAGCGGCCGGCATGTGTTGATCACGGCGGGGCGGCGCGATCCGATCTGTCCGCCTGACCTGACGAGCCGGCTCGACGCCTGTTTGCGGCAAGCCGGCGCCGATATCAGTCTCGAATGGCATGACGGCGGCCACGAGGTGCGGCCCAACGAAATCGAAGCGGTGAAAAGCCTTTTCGCCGGCGTGACAAAAGGAGCGGCAGCATGACTGAAGAACTGGCGGCGATCGAGCGCGAGGACCGCGGCAGCAAGGGACGTTATGTCATACGCGGTGCCGGCGGCGCCGATGCGGAGATGACCTACAGCAATGTCAGCGAGACGCTGTTCATCATCGACCACACCGAGGTGCCCGATGCGTTCCGCGGCCAGGGCGCCGGCCTGAGGCTGGTGACGCGGGCGGTCGAGGACGCGCGCGCGGCGGGCAAGAAGATCATCCCGCTCTGCCCGTTTGCGGCGGCGCAATTCCGCCGTCACCCCGAATGGGCCGACGTGCTCAACAGCTGACATTGAGAGTTGTTGTCTGGCGTCGGCCAGGCAGCAGCATAGCGATCGCGAAAGGCCGGTGCAGGCGACTGCATCGGCCTTTCGTTTCTTTTCGAATGTGCCTGAATTTCAGGCAGGCTGTTACAAAGGCGATTCTGTCTGTTTCTCGAAATGGTACAGCCTCCAGGTGGAAATGACTGAAATGGCGACTGTTTGTGACCGATTAGACAGAAATGCTGACTGTTTGTGATGTTTATCGGTTGTTGCATTAGGCGTCACTGATCAGCATCGCTGTGTTACAAAGCGCGATTACATTCACATTAACAGGGGAATGAAATTTAACGAAAAGAGCTGCCCAATGTCCGGTTCCACCCAGCTTGCCGAGTTCGACCACAAGTTCCAGCCGCGTTCACACATCTATCGCCGCCCGCGCCTTGCCATCCGCCAGCGTGCCAACGAGCACCCGATGGCAATGTTTTCGATTTTCGTATTTGCCTCGCTGGCGTCGATGGCCCTGGCGCCGACCAGTGGTCCGGCCTTTGCCTCGATGGGCACGCGGCTCGGTGCGTTCGAGGGCGCGCACACGACCGCCAAGACAGACCGGCTGCCGCTGTCCGAGACCGATATCGCCTGCCGCGGGCAGGCCTGGGGCGCCGAAAGCAAGATCTGCGTCGAGACCATCGCCAAGGAAACCGGCATGTGCGAAGCCCGTAAGGTCAGGCTGATCGCCAGTGCCGAGCCGGTCCGCACCACGCCCAACATCTTCTAGCGCTCTCCGAGCGCTGCCACCTATCCCCGCGCCTGCACAGATATCCTCCAGCGCGTACCTCCCCCGCGGCCTCGGCTGCGGGGGCTTTTTTTGTTCCGGTGTCGGCCGGCCTTAGTCTCTCGGGACGATGCAGCAACGACCGTCGTCGCGCGACCGTCGTACCCTCAAGCGAGGGGAGCAGCGATGGGCCGCGTCGAAGGAAAAGTTGCGATCGTCACCGGAGCGGCGTCAGGCATGGGCGAGGCGAGCGCCAGGCTGCTGGCCCGCCAGGGTGCCGCCGTCGTCGTCAGCGACCTGCAGGCCGACAAGGGCCGCCAGGTCGCCGAGGCGATCAGGATCGCCGGTGGACGCAGCCTCTATGCCGAACATGACGTAACCTCGGAAGCAGGCTGGCAAGAGGTGATGGCAAGGACGCTCGAAGCATTCGGCGGGCTCCACATCCTGGTCAACAATGCCGGTGTCGGCGCGCCCTTCGGCAGCGTCGAGGACCTCAGCCTCGACGACTGGCGCCAGGTGATGGCCGTCAACATGGAGGGCGTGTTCCTCGGCACCAAATATGGCATCGAGGCGATGCGAAGGACCGCCAAGGGCGGGTCGATCGTCAATTTTTCGTCGACCATGGGCCTTGTTGGAAGCCCGTCGACGGCTGCCTATGTCGCGAGCAAAGGTGGGGTGAAGCTGTTCACAAAGTCGGCCGCCTTGCACTGCGCCAAGCAGCGCTACGGCATCCGTGTCAACTCGATCTGTCCCGGCTGGATCCGCACGCCGATGTCGTCGGGCGCGCTGGACAAGCTGGCTGCGAGCGGCGAAGGCAACAAGGCGGTCGAGCTGACGCCGCTCGGTCGGGTCGGCGAACCCGAGGACGTCGCCTACGGCGTGCTCTATCTCGCTTCGGACGAATCGGGCTTCGTGACCGGTACCGAACTGGTCATCGACGGCGGCTACACGGCGCAGTGAGCTCAGGCTCCGTCGGCGACCTGTTCGCTGACGGCGCTGAGTGCGCTGCGAACGTCGAAAGTGCTGAACGGCTTTTCCAGAATATGCGGCTTGAGGTTGGGCGGCAGCTGCTCAAGCTCGGCTTTGGCGCCGATCAGGTCGCCGGTGACGAGCACGAAGCGTGGCGCCATCTCGGGCTGTGTCGCGACGATGTCGCGGAAGATGGTGATGCCGCTGCGGTCGGGCATGCGCAAATCGGAAAAGATGATGTCGGGCTGATCGGCGAGCGCCTCCGAGACCGAGTCCCAGGTCGAAACGATGCGCGACTTGACGCCCATCAGTTCGAGAATGTCGGCCAGCGAAGCGGCAACGTCGGGCTCGTCGTCGATGATGACGGCATGGCGCAGCCCGCTCGACTTCGGCGTCGCTTCGAGCATCGTGCCGTGGCCGTCGCCCATCGGCGGCAGTTCGACGACGAAGCGGGCACCCGTCGGCATCACCGGCTCGAACCAGACCTTGCCGTTGTGGCGGTCGACGATGGCCTTCGAGATGGACAGGCCGATGCCGGTGCCGACGCCGACCGGCTTGGTGGTGAAATAGGACTCGAAGATGCGGTCGCGGATCGCCTCTGATATGCCGGGGCCGGTGTCCTCGACCGAGAAGCCGGCGCTGCCGTCGGCATTGCGGAACGTCCTGACGCGAATGATGCGGTCGCCGGGTGCCGCGGCCAGCGCATGTTGGCTGTTGACCAGGAAGTTGGCGGCCACCTGGGTCATGTGGTCGGCGTCGGCCATGACGCTCAGCGTGCCCGGCACCAACTCGGTGGCGATGCTGATGCCGCTGGAACGCGCGCCATAGGCGGTGACTTCGAGGGCGGCGCGGATGACCTGGTTGAGGTCGGTCTCGGCGCGTGAGGTCGGGTGCAGACGGACCATGCCGAGGAAGCTCTTGACGATGCGGCCGCAGCGTTCCGCGGCCGCCCGCACTTTCTCGGCGCGGACCTTGGTCTGAGGGTCGTTGGCAAATTCATGCAGCAGCGTCGATTGCGCCACCACCACGGCGAGCGGATTGTTGAGCTCGTGCGAGACGCCGGCGAGCAGCGAGCCCATTGCCGCCATCTTTTCGTTCTGATGCAGCTTTTCGCGCTGGCGGTTGATTTCTTCCTCGGCGCGGTGCTTTTCCCTGAGGTCGCGGATCGAGCCGAGCACGAGGCGACGGTCGGCGAGCCGCATCTCGTTGGCGGTGAGCTCGATCGGAATGATCTCGCCCGACGCGTTCTGGGTCACGGTCTCGAGCCGGTGGCCGACCATCGGCGAGCCACGCCCGGCCAAATATTCGGCACCGTTGTTGTAGCCCTTGCGGTAGTAGGTGGGGATCACCGTGTCGAGCAGGTCCTTGCCCAGGATTTCGTCGCGGGTCCAGCCGAACATCTTCTCGGCCGCCGGGTTGAACTCGATGATCGAGCCGGTCTCGTCGACCACCATGATGGCGTCGAGCGAGGCCTGCAGCATCGTCCGGCGGATGATCTCACTGACATGATACTCCGACAGCGAACGCTCGATGGCATCGCCAAGGGCGGCCGCGATGATCTCGAGTGCTGCGATTTCGTCGTCGTTCCAGTGGCGCTCGACGATGCAGTCATTGACGGCGAGCGTGCCCCAGAGATGGCCATGCGCCGACACCGACACCGACAGGAACGACTTGATGTGCTGCTTTTCGAAGTCATTGCGCAGGAAGCCGCTGAGGTCGCGGGTCAGGCCGGTGAAGATCTTGCCTTGGCGGCCTTCCTCGGCGAGGCGTTCAAGCAGCGGGTCGGAATCGACAAGCGTCTGGTTGATCGTCGTCGGCGGCGCAGCGACGGCGTCGATCTTCGGGTCGACCCAGAATGCGGCGATCGACTGCGCGAAGCCCTGGCCGGGCACGTCGCGCAGCCGGAACAGGATGGTGCGATGACCGCCGAAACCTGTAGCGAGACTGCGCAGGATCGTGTCGATCTCGATCTGCCAATCCTGGGCTGCGCGCAGCCGGCGCACGATCTGCCCGGCCACGATGGTGGGGCTCGGCGTGCCCGACGGGTTGTCGGTGCGGGAGACGGTCAACAATGTCATCGCGGTTCCTGGCGGGGCCCGGAGGCTTTGGTGCGCCATGCGTCCAATAGGACGCACAAAGTACGCTCCAGTTTCATAATCTGCGCATCGTGCTTTCCGAAAATCGACTGCGATTATCGGGTCGATGCGCTAGTAGCCTTCGCTGCCGGGCAAGGAGAAGATGTAGCCTTCGCCACGCACGGTGCGCAGAAATTTCGGGTTCGCCGGATCGTCTTCGATTTTCTTCCTCAGGCGCATGATGCGAATGTCTACGGCGCGTGAGGATTCGGGGTCTTCGGCAAAGCCGATGGCCTCGGAAATCGTGGTTCGGCTGAGCAGCCGGTTGGGCCGCGTCAGGAAAACCTCGAGCATGTCGAATTCGCTCTTGGCGAGATCGATGATGGCGCCACTGCTGCCGGTGACGAGGCGACCGTCGAGGTCGGCCTGGAACGGCCCGAAGGCGATGGTGCGGCGCGGCGGCTGGGCGGCCAGCAGCGACTGCCGGTAACTCTCGGGCTGCGGCACGCGCCGGATGACCGAGCGCACGCGGGCCAGAAGTTCGCGCAGTTCGTAGGGCTTGACCATATAGTCGTCGGCGCCGATCTCGAGGCCGACGATGCGGTCGAGAGCCGTGCCTGCGGCGGTGGCGTAGATGATGCCGATCGGCATTTTCGCCCTGAGCCAGCGGCCGAGCGACAGCCCGTCTTCGCCGGGCATGGCGATATCCAGGATGGCAAGCTGGAATTGTTCGGTTTCGATGATGCTGCGCAGGGCAGCGGCACTCTCGACAGCAGTCACGTCGAAGCCGTTCGCGCCGAGATATTCGGCGACGGCATCCCTCAGGTCGGGCTCATCTTCGACGATGACAATCCGAGCGCGCAGTTTAGTCTCGCCTCCGCTACCGGCGGAAAGTAGATTGGGTATAAACATGATGTCCAGCGATCATTTCAGGTGGGCAGTTGCCAATGGCTTCCTGCCTCGTTAGGGGCGATTTTGGGCTAGGGGCGAGGCGACTGGGGACCCATCCCCGGCCGAGCGCATCCCTGGGCATTTTTTTGCCACGGCAGGCGCCGCGCAGTCCGCGCCGGCAGGCCATGGTCGCACTGAGGCTGACGATGCGGGGTGGAACGTGGCTGGAAGATCGGTCGTAGCGCTTATCGCCATTGCGGAGGTGATTGCCTCCGACCTGACCGATCATCTCGAACGGCGCGGCCATGACGTGCGTTGTGCCAAGCGGCTGTGGGAGGCCGAGCCGCTTTTGTCGGCGAAGGGGATCGATGTCGTCGTTGTCGGCGACGGCGTGACCCCGGCCGAGGGGCGTGACCTGCTGCGCCGTTTCGGCGGCGAGGGCGGTCCCGACTTCGTGCTGATCTGCCGACCCGGTGAACTGGTCGACAAGGTGCTGGCGCTCGAACTTGGCGCCGCCGATGTCGTGGAGAGCCCTCTCGTGGTGAGGGAGCTCGCCGCGCGCATCGGCGGCCTCCTCACGCGCCGGGGACGCGGCACGCAGGAATTGGTGGTGCTGGAGAATTCGACGGTCGACCTGCGCTCCGCACTCGTCATGCACAGCACCGGCGAGGAAGAGCAGCTGTCGCCCGGCCAGATCGCGCTGCTCAAGCTGTTCCTGTCGCAACCAAGGCGCGTGCTGACCCGCGACGACATCATGGCGGCGGCGCCGGCTGAAAGTGCCGATGCCTTCGACCGCTCGATCGACTCGCGCATCGTGCGCCTGCGCCGCAAGCTCGACACCGAAAGCATCACGACCATCCGGGGTTCGGGCTATCGTTTCGACCCCCCGACAAGGACGGCCGGCCAGGAGGCCGGCACAACCACTCCAACCGAAAACCCGAACTGATGACGCCGAGTTGACCAAAATGTCAGCTTGCCGGAGCAACGACCGCCGGCGCGGCCATCTCGACAATCGCCGTCTCTTCGGCATGGGCCCTGTCCTTGAGGAGCACGCTCGCTACGCCCGCGAAGCCAAGCAGCCCCTGGGCATAGAGCAGTGCCGAAAGCACCGATGCTGCGAACTGTCTCTTCATTGCAGTGGCCCCGTTTTCCGTTTCAGGGGTTCAATCAAAAAAGGCTACCGAGATACCCGCGCCGCCTGACCTGCCGTGGACGGCGCGGGTATCCTGTCCTCGCTGCGAATGACGCGCGAGGGTCTGCTCACCCAGGCCAGGCACCCACGCCCATGGACCCGGCCGATGTGCAGAGTTGCGACGAACAAGGCTGCTGCGAAGAATATGGCTGCGGAGGCCACCGGCGCCATGTCCTGCACCGGTGGCAATTCAGCTGCCATAGCGTTGCCCGGACTGGCCAGAAAGCCGATTCCTGACAGAATCGCCGTAGCGACGCCCACCCGCAGGAACCATTTCGCAGCCAGCCGTTTCGCGCCCATCCAACCTTCGCAACGTTCGTTTCGTCGTGGCTGAATGTGCCGGCCGGCTGTATCGGGAAGATGCCGCCGGATGGCCTTTAGTGCTTCCGAATGTTTCAAGGACGTTGCCGGGCCGGCCGGCGCTTGCCTTGCGCTTTCAGCGGCATAACCCGACGTCATATCAAATGAATCATAAGCGGCGGCGGCCTGCGAGCGCTGCTTCAGCCCAGTTTGCGTCGCCGCGCGGCTGTTGCAAACCTAGGGACGTCAATGACTGCGAAACCAAACTTGGCAATTTGGAAATGAATATGAAACGTAAAGAATATCTAAACGAAATATGTCTGAAACACGGCTCTGGCAAAAGACGTCCATTCCGAAAATGCATTGTTACTGCCGGCGCGGCCGGCTCAAGGGGGACGTCATGAATTCCGAACTGAAGAAGCGCATCATCAACATTGCCGCCATCGCAATGACCGGCGCTGCACTGCTGCTGGCTGCCGGCCAGGGCAGCGCCTTTGCCGCGAGCAAGATCGTGGCGCGGGTGTCGATCAGCCAGCAGCGCATGCATGTCATCATCGATGGTCGATCGGCCTTCATCTGGAAAGTGTCGACTGCGGGCCGCGGCTATGTCACGCCGAAGGGCTCCTACAAGCCGACGCGCATGCACGAGATGTGGTATTCGAAGAAGTACGACAATGCGCCGATGCCGCATTCGGTGTTCTTCAATGGCGGCTACGCCGTGCATGCGACCAACCACATCAGCCGCCTCGGCCGCCCGGCCTCGCATGGCTGCGTGCGCCTGCACCCCGACAATGCGGCCGACTTCTACGAGCTGGTCCAGGCCTATGGCCCGTCCAACACCAGCATCCAGATCGTCAACTAGGCATTCGGGCCAGCCCGGGCGGGCGCGACCCGTCTCGGCTAAAGCGCGTTGTTGACAAACCAGTCGTAGGTCGAGCGGATGCCGCTTTCGAGTTCGATGCGCGGGCGCCAGCCGAGATGGGCGAGCTTGTCGCCGCTCATCAGCTTGCGCGGCGTGCCATCCGGCTTTGACGTGTCGAGGGCGATGCGGCCCTCGAAGCCGACGACACGCGCCACGGTCTCGGCCAGTTCGAGGATCGTTACGTCGGTGCCGGAGCCGACATTGACGTGCTGGTCGCCGGAATAGGACTTGAGCAGGAACACCATGGCGTCGGCGGCGTCGTCGACATGGAGGAACTCGCGCCGCGGCGTGCCGCTGCCCCAGATCGTCAGTTCGGCCGCACCAGACAACTTGGCCTCATGCGCCTTGCGGATCAGCGCCGGAAGGACGTGGCTGGACGTGAGATCGAAATTGTCGCCCGGGCCGTAGAGGTTGGTCGGCATCGCCGAGATGAAGTCGGCCCCATGCTGCTTGCGATAGGCTTCAGCAAGCTTGAGGCCGGCGATCTTGGCGATGGCGTACCACTCGTTGGTGGGTTCGAGCGCGCCGGTGAGCAGCGAATCCTCCGCGATCGGCTGCGTCGCGAATTTCGGATAGATGCAGCTCGAACCGAGGAACAAAAGCTTTTCCACGCCGATCTTGTGCGCGGCATGGATGACGTTGGTTTCGATCGCCAGGTTCTCGTAGAGAAACGCGGCGGGATAGGTGGCGTTGGCGAGGATGCCGCCGACCTTGGCGGCAGCGAGCAGCACCGCTTGTGGGCGGGTCTCGCCCAGCCAGGCCTCGACCTCGGCCTGCCGGGTCAGGTCGACGGTGTCGCGCCCGGCGGTGATGACTTCGCAGCCTTCCCGTGCGAGGCGGCGCACAAGCGCTGAGCCGACCATGCCGCGGTGTCCGGCGACCCAGACGCGCTTGCCGGCGAGCGGATAGAGGATGTCAGCCATTGCTGCGCTCACCGGTTTTTGCCAGCGCGCGACGATCTTCTCGAACCATCTCGGCCACCAGCTGGTCGAAGGTGGTGTTGTGGTGCCAGCCAAGCGCCTGCCGTGCCTTGGAGGCGTCGCCGAGCAGATAGTCGACTTCGGTCGGGCGGAAGTAGCGCGGGTCGATCTCGACGAGAACGCGGCCGGTGGCGCTGTCCATGCCGGTTTCGCCGACACCCTCGCCGCGCCATTCGATGCTGGTGCCGATCTCGGCGAAGGCCTTTTCGACAAAGGTGCGGATCTTGTGGGCTTCGCCGGTGGCGAGCACATAGTCGTCGGGCTTGTCCTGTTGCAGCATCATCCACATGCCGAGCGCGTAGTCGCGGGCATGGCCCCAGTCGCGCCGGGCGTCGAGATTGCCGAGATAAAGCCGGTCCTGGATGCCGGCCTCGATCGCCGCCACGGCGCGGCTGATCTTGCGGGTGACGAAGGTTTCGCCGCGCAGCGGGCTTTCATGGTTGAACAGGATGCCGTTGGAGGCGTGGATGCCATAGGCTTCGCGGTAGTTGGCGACGATCCAGTAGGCGTAGAGCTTGGCGGCGGCGTAGGGCGAGCGCGGGGCGAAACCCGAAGTCTCGTTCTGCGGCGCCGGGATGTTGCCATAGAGCTCGGAGGTCGAGGCCTGGTAGAAGCGCGTCTTGCCGACGAGACCGAGCAGGCGGATGGCTTCCAGCAGCCTGAGCGGCCCGAGCGCATCGGAGTTGGCGGTGTATTCGGGCGTCTCGAAGCTGACCTGGACGTGCGACTGGGCGCCGAGATTGTAGATCTCGTCCGGTCGCGTTTCCTGCACGATGCGGATCAGGTTGGTGGCGTCGGTGAGGTCGCCATGATGCAGGATCAGCCTGGGGTCGGCGACATGCGGGTCTTCGTAAAGATGCTCGATGCGGCCGGTGTTGAAGGACGACGAGCGGCGCTTGATGCCGTGGACGACATAACCCTTCGATATCAGGATCTCGGCGAGATAGGCGCCGTCCTGTCCGGTTACACCGGTGATCAGCGCCACCTTGCCGTTCTTTGCCGGCGCTGATTTCTGCTCGTTCGACATTCCGTTTCCTTGCCCGATTCCTGCGGTTCCTGCGTGTGGCGCACCCTAGAGATGTTGAGTGCACTGCGAAAGAGGCGGCGTTGGGGTCATGCGCCGAGTGCGCTTTCCCGGGCATTTCTCCATGTTTTGCCACAGCAACATTTTGTGCATTGCACGGCAGTGCATATTTGCGGCATGCAAGGGTTGTCCAATCGAGGTTGATGAAGCCAGCATGGGCAAAATTTGGCCATTTCAGACAAAATCATATGTTTTGCACGCCTGTGCAAATTTTTGCAGAATCTGGATTGACATGAACGTACCGTCGATGGAATGAATATGCCAACAGGCACGGGAATGTGCCGCACCGCCGGGAGGCGGCGGTGGTGTCGGAAGCAGGACGGGTGAGGTGTGTCCGGGCGGCTCAAGCTGCGGGGCGCAAGGTCCGCTTCGAGGCGCCCAACGGAGGAGAATTCATGCTCATGCCATCGCATGCAGGCCATGCAGTGCATCTGCGCCGGGTCGTCCCCGGTGACGTGTGCAGCAGCCATGACGGAATCTGCCGGCGGGGCGTGACCTCGTGAGCGGCCAATCGCAGAGTTCTGTCCAGACGGTGGTGAAGCCGGCGACCGTAACCCACGGGACTGTGGCTACCCTGAAGTCGCCGACCCGCTCACAGCGCCTGCGCTACCGGACCAAGGTGGCGCTGCGCGAGCCGACGACGATCATCGGCGTGCTCGCCGCGGCACTGTTTGCCTATCTCATCGTGGTGCCGATCATCTCGATGCTGTCGGATGCGATGCGGGTGCAGTTCGGCGACGAACGCCGCATCAAGCAGGATGTCGGCGAACTGACCTGGTACTACATCGACCGCGTCTTTCTCTCGCGCATCTCGCACGACCTGTTCTGGGAGCCGCTGGTCAACACGCTGAGCGTGGCGGCCGGCGCTATCACGCTGTCGATGCTTGTCGGCGGCACGCTTGCCTGGCTGCTCAGCCGCACCGACATGTTCGGCCGCCGCTGGTTCGCCACCGCCCTCATCGTGCCCTACATGCTACCGGCCTGGACCTTCGCACTGGCCTGGACGACCCTGTTCAAGAACCGAACCGTCGGCGGACAGCCCGGCTGGCTGGAATCGATCGGTTTTTCGCCGCCCGACTGGCTGTCCTACGGCCAGTTGCCGGTGACAATCATCCTGGCGCTGCACTACTCGCCCTTCGTCATCCTTTTGTTCGGCAACGCGCTGCGCCGCTTCGACTCGCAACTCGAGGACTCGGCCCGGATTCTAGGCGCCGGCAGGCTGACGGTGGCCCGCAAGATCATCATGCCGCTGATGCGCCCATCGCTGATGTCGGCGATGGTGCTGATCTTCGCCAAATGCCTCGGCGAGTTCGGTGTGCCCTACGTGCTCGGCCTGCCGGTCAATTTCGACGTCCTGGCGACCTCGCTCTACCAGAACATCTCGTCGCGCCAGGTCGGCGTGGGAGCGGTGCTGGCAGGCGCCATCATGCTGATCGGCATCATCACCATCACCATCGATGCCCGGCTGATGCGCGAGGCGCGCCGCTTCGTCACCATCGGCTCGAAAGGCTCGATGAACCGGCTGAGCCCGCTCGGCATCCTCAGGCTGCCGGCGACCGGCTTTGCCGCGCTGATGTTCCTGCTCAGCGTCGGCCTGCCCATCGGCACGCTGTTCCTGTCGACTGTGATGCGGGTGCCCGGCCAGTTCAACCTCGACAATTTCACGCTCGACTACTGGATCGGCACCAACCTCAACACGGTGGCGCTGCAGACCGGCATCCTGCTCAGCCCGGATCTTTGGAACGCAGCCTGGAACAGCTTGCGCATCGTCGGTGTCGCCTCGATCACCTCAGGTATCCTCGGGCTGCTGGTCGGTTATGTGGTGGCGCGTACTCCGGTGAAGCCGCTCGGCACCTTCCTGCGCCAGGTGACGTTCCTGCCTTATCTGGTGCCCGGCATCGCCTTTGCAGCTGCCTATCTGTCGCTGTTTGCCGTGCCGCGCGGGCCGATCCCGGCACTCTACGGCACGACGCTGATCCTGATGCTGGCGCTGATCGCCGACCAGATGCCCTATGCCTCGCGCGCCGGCATCGCCGCCATGACACAGCTCGGAAAGGATCCGGAAGAGGCGGCTCAGATCGCCGGCGCCGGCTGGTTCCGCCGCATGATCTCGATCGTCATCCCGATTCAGAAGGGGTCGCTGACGACGGGCATCCTGTTGCCCTTCATCTCGGGCATCAAGGGCCTCAGCCTGTTCGTCGTGCTGGCGGTTCCTTCGACCGACGTGCTGACCACCTATTCGCTCCGGCTCGTCGACTACCACTACACGCAGGCCGCCAACGCCGTCGTGCTGATCATCGCCGGCCTCGCCTATTTCGGCGCGCTGCTCGGCCAGAAGCTGACCAAGACCAATCTCGCGCAAGGACTGGGGAACTGACATGCCGAAGATCAACCTGAGCGGCGTCGAGAAGAACTACGGCGGCAACTCGGCCAACGCAGTGGCCGATCTCGATCTCGAAATCGGCGATGGCGAGTTCATGTGCCTGTTGGGCCCATCCGGCTGCGGCAAGACCACGACATTGCGCATGATCGCCGGGCTGGAGCATCTGACGGCGGGCGAGATCCGCGTCGGCCAGCGTGTCGTCGATTCGGTCGTCGATGGCGTGTTCGTGCCGCCGGAAAAGCGCGAGATGGGGTTGGTCTTCCAGAGCTACGCGCTGTGGCCGCATCTGACCATCGAGCGCAACACCGACTTCGGCCTGCGCCTGCGCAAAATGCCCAAGGCCGAGCGCGAGCAGCGCGTCGACCAGGTGATGAAGACGCTTGGCATCGAGAAGTATCGAGATCGCTATCCCTCGCAACTGTCTGGCGGCCAGCAGCAGCGCGTGGCGCTGGCCCGCATGCTGGCGGTCAATCCGGAGGTGCTCTTGCTCGACGAGCCGCTGTCCAACCTTGATGCCGCTCTTCGTCTTGAGATGCGGGCCGAGCTCAAGCGGCTGCACCGCGAGTTCAAGACCACCATCGTGTTTGTCACCCACGACCAGTGGGAGGCAATGACGCTGGCCACCACCATCGCGGTGATGAGCGAGGGTGAGCTGCAACAGGTCGGGACGCCCAACGACATCTACGAGCGGCCGGCCAACCGCTTCGTGGCGCAGTTCGTCGGCAATCCGCCGATCAACATCGTCGAGCTGGGTGATGGAAAATCGGAGGTGTCGCAGCTCGCCAATGCCTATCTCGGCGCGCGTTTCGCTGAGTTGCGCGACGCGGGCTCGATCGGCATCCGACCGGAGGCGATCCGGCTGGCTGATGCCGAGCGCGGCGTGGCCGACGGCGCCGTTGCCGGCCAGGCCGAGGTGACCGGCATCCTGCCCACCGGCGGCAGCTGGATCATCGAGCTCACCGCTGGCGGCGAGAAGCTGTTCATGACCACGCACCAGTCGCCGGAGGTCGAGGTCGGCGAGGCCGTGACCTGGTGGGCCAAATCAAAGGCGCTGCATGTCTTCGACAAGGCAGGCCAGCGCATGGAAGTGGCCGACAGGCTGATGCGGCCGGCGAAGCTGCATTGAGGAGAATTCCCTTCGGGCGGTGGAGGACTGCCCCGGGGCAAAGCAAGCAGGACCATCGGGAACGACACGGCCGGCATGGCGCCGGCCTGACAAGGGAGGAGAGAATGAGCAGGGATTTCAGTGTGAAACGGCTCCTGGCGGCGACGGCACTGGCTGCCGCTGTCGGATCGTTTGCCGGCGCGACACAGGCCGAGGAATTCGACCTCAACGCGCTGGTCGAGGCGGCGAAGAAGGAACCGCCGATCAATGTCTATTCGAGCACCGGCAAAATCGTGAAGCAGGCCGAGGCCTTCACCAAGAAGTACGGCGTGCAGGCGACCGGCACCAAGGCCAATGCCGCGGCGCAGCTGGAAATGGTGATCCGCGAGGGCCAGGCCAAGAACGTGCAGGGCGACGTCATCCAGATCAGCGACGTGCCCGCCGGCGTGGCGCAGTTGGTGCCGCAGGGCTTCGTCGAGAGCTGGCTGCCGCCGGATCTCGCCGCCAAGATCCCGGCGCAGTACCAGAACCCGCTGACCGTCTCCAACGAGGCCAACGTCTTTGCCTACAACACCCAGCTCAACGAAAGCTGCCCGGTCAAGAATATCTGGGAGCTGACGGAGGCCAAGTGGAAAGGCAAGCTCGCCATGCAGGACCCGCTCAACAAGGCGTCCTATGTCGACTGGTTCAACCAGATGGCGACCAACGCCGATGACAAGGTGGCTGCCGCCTACAAGGAGTATTACGGCAAGGATCTCGAAGCGGGTGAGGACGGCGCTACCGGCGCCTGGGTCAAGGCGCTCGCCGCCAACGGCCCGTTGCTCACCGATGCCGACGAGGCAGCTGCCCAGGCGGTCGGCGCTCCCGACCAGAAGGAGCAGTTCATCGGCCTGATCAGCTCGGCCAAGTTCCGTAACAACCAGGACGTCGGCTCCAAGCTTGGCCTGTGCAAGGATTTGAAGCCCTTTGCCGGTTGGATGTATCCGAGCCTCGGCTTCATCGCCAAGGGCACCGACAGCCCGAACGCATCCAGGCTGTTCATCCACTATCTGATGACCGAGGAGGGCATCGCCCCGCAGGCGGCCGACGGCAAGATGTCGACCAACAGCGACGCCAAGCTGCCCGACGACGAACCCTCTGGCATCGGCAAGGTGCTGGACCAGATCTTCCCCTACGACTCGGCGTCGGCCCAGAGTGACTGGGACGCGCGCCAGGATTGGCAGGACCTCTGGCGCATCAACTACAAGAAATAGCGCTTGCGATTGTCGCGCCCGGCACTGACGCCGGGCGCGTTTCAGCCGGATTTTTGGGGAGGAAACGATGAAACCGGCATTTGGAACGAGCAGGAAAGTTGCACTGGCAACGACGGCGCTGGCCGGGCTGATGACGGCCATGGTGATGGCGTCGGCTCCGGCGCGCGCGGAAACCTTTGACCTCAACGCGCTGGTCGAGGCGGCGAAGAAGGAAGCGCCGATCAACATCTATGACAGCACCGGCAAGATCGTCGAAATGGCCGAGAACTTCACCGCCAAATACGGAGTGAAGGCAACCGGCATCAAGGTGTCGGCGAGCGCGCAGCTCGAGATGATCGTGCGCGAGGGCCAGGCCAAGAACGTCAAGGGCGACGTGGTGCTGATTACCGACGCGCCGGCCGGCCTGGCGCAGTTGCTGCCGCAGAAATTCGTCGAGAGCTACCTGCCGCCTGACATGGCCGACAAGATCCCGGTCAAGTTCCAGAACCCGCTGGCGATCACCACCAATGCCGCTGTCTGGGCCTACAACACCGAGGCCTACGATGCCTGCCCGGTGAAGAACATCTGGGAGCTCACCGATCCCACGTGGAAAGGCAAGGTCGCCTTCTACGATCCGCTGTCGAAGGGCACCTATCCCGACTGGTTCAACCAGACTGCGACGCATGACGACGACAAGATGAAGGCTGCCTACAAGGCGCATTTCGGCAAGGATATCGAGGTCGGCGAAGACAGTGCGACGGCTGCCTGGGTCAAGGGCTTTGCCGGCAATTCGCCGCTGCTTGCGGATGCCGACGACGCGATCTCCGAAGCTGTCGGCGCGCCCGGCCAGAAGGAACCGTTCTTTGGGCTGATGAGCTCGGCCAAGTTCCGCGACAATGCCGACAAGGGTTTCAAGCTCGGGCTCTGCGAAGGGCTCGATCCCTGGCCGGGCTGGACCTATGTCAAGCTCGGACTGATCGCCACCGGCACCAAGAGCCCGAACGCGGCCAAGCTGTTCATCCACTACATCCTGACCGCGGAGGGCATCGCGCCGCAGGTGAAGGACGGCAAGCTGCCGACCAACCCCGACATCGGCCTGCCTGCCGACGAGCCGTCGGGCATCGGCAAGGTGCTGGACAAGCTGCAGCAATACGACGCCTCGACCGCACTCGAAGATTGGGACGCGCGCCAGGATTGGCAGGACCTCTGGCGCGTCGCCTACAAGAAATAGTTTCCCGGTGGGCTAGGGACGGGGCCCTTCTCCTTCGGCTCCGTCCCGCTTTTTCCGCTTTCATCGGGAACAACTGGAGACGTGATGATGTCTGACAATTCGGGGCGAAAACTCGCGCCACCCAGGGCATTGCTGCTCGACTTTGGCGGCGTGATCGTATCGACGACGCACCTGCCCGGCTGGCGGGAGCGGCTGGCCTTGCATGTGCATGGCCTGCTCGTCCAGGCCGGCGCGCAGGCGTCGGCACTTTCGGTCGAGCAGATCACCGCCGACATCAAGGCCGGCGGCATCGCCGACTCGCACTGGAAGGATGCGATGTCGCGACCACTTGCGCCGCGCGAGCTGCGCCACGAGGAATTCTGGGGCGACTTCGTCGCCGGCGACTGGCCGCAGCAGGCGCGGGATATCGTCGTGGCCGAGGCCTACGACCTCTGCCGCAAGATGGGCAACTGGAAGAGCGAGCGTGTCTTGCGCACCGGTATGCTCGACCTGCTCGACGCGGCAGATGGCGCAGGCGTGCCGGTCGGCATCGTCAGCAACGCGCTGTGCGGCCAGGTGCATATCGATTTCCTCGACGCGCATGGCCTCACCGCGCGCTTCGCCGCCATCGTCCACAGCGACGAGGTCAAGCTGCGCAAGCCGAACCCCGAGATGATCTGGCTGGCGACACGTTCGCTCGGCATCGAGCCGGAGGCGGCGTGGTATGTCGGCGACAATTTCGACCGCGACGTGCTGTGCGGCAAACGTGCCGGCATTGGCGGCAACATCCTGATGGAAGCCAAAGGTACATACGACCTGCCTTATGACCTCAAGCTCAAGCCGGATGCCATCGTGGCGGATCCTGTCGGGCTGCTCGGCCTGTTCCGCGAAGCCGGGTGCGGGATCGCGGCATGACGAGCATCGAAGAGTCGAAGCGCCTGCGGACGGTTGCCGAACAGGCAGCACAGCTGATGCGCACCCCGTTGCTGGCGGCGTTCCGCTCCAACATGGATGTCGATTACAAGGTCGACCTGCATGACGTGGTGACCAGACACGACAGGGAAGCCGAGGTGGCGATCCGCGCCTTCATCCTGGGCAAAGTCCCTGACTCGATCGTTGTCGGCGAGGAGGCAGGTGAGAGCGGCGTCGGCCGTGTACGCTGGTATGTCGATCCGATCGACGGCACCTCGAACTTCGCCCGCGGCTTTGCCTTCTGGTGTGTGTCGGTCGGCGTGGCGATTGACGGCGCGGTCGTTGCCGGCGCGGTCTATGATCCTGTCGCCGGGAACCTGTTTGCGGCCGACCTGACTGGCGCCTGGCTGAATGGTGAGCCGTTGCGCTCGCGCGCCATAGCTGACGAGCGACATGCGACGCTGATCACGGGCTATCCGGTGGCGCGTGATTTCAGGCGCGATGGGCACGAGCAGACGCTGGCCAATTTCGCCGAACTGGTCGAGACGTTTTCGACGTTGCGGCGGCCGGGCAGCGGCGCGCTCAGCCTCTGCCATGTCGCTGCCGGCTGGGTCGATGCGTCAGCCGGCTTCGGCTCCAATCCCTGGGACGTGGCGGCAGCGGTGCTGATCCTCACACAGGCCGGCGGCAGCTATCACCCGCTGACCCTTGGCAAGGTCGATGCCGGCGTGCCCGCCTTCATGTGTCCCGGTTATGTCGCACTCGGGGAAGGTGCCGACTATCCGACGTTGATGCGGGTGGCGCGGCGCATCTCCGACGAACGCGATGCAGCCCGTGCGCGAGACGCCGCATGATCGTTGGAACGCGTGTGCATCGATGTCAGATCACGGGCTTTCTGCGCTTCTGTCGACTGCAGAAATATTATCCAACTTAATGCGTTGACGATTTTGCACAGCTGTGCAATCTGACGTCAACCACACCACAGGCGGCATAGAAATGACGGTTCACGCAACAGCCACCACTGCAGATACCGGCCTCGACCGGCGTGCAGCATTCTGCCGTGACATTGCGCGTTCGGCGGGCGCGGTGGCGCTCGACGGGTTCACCAATCGCGTGGCCGGTTTCGACATGAAGGGGCCGCAGGATTTCCTGACCGAGACGGACGCGGCTGTGGAGCGGCACCTCAAGGCGCGTCTCGCCGAAGAATTCCCCGAGGACGGTTTCCTCGGCGAGGAAGGCGGCGGGGCGATCAAGGCGGACATCTGGGTCGTCGACCCGATCGACGGCACGGCGAATTTCGCCCGCGACATTCCGCATTTCTGCATTTCGATCGCGTTCGTCAGCAATGGCGAGACCGAGATCGGCGCGATCTACAACCCGGTGTTGGACGAGCTGTATTTCGCCCGCCGCGGACATGGCGGCACCCGCAATGGCAAGCCGTTGTCAGTTGCCAAGACGCGCGATTTCGATGCTGCCTGCGTCGAGTTCGGCTGGTCGAATCGCAAGACCAACACGCGTTATCTCGACGTGCTCTCCAACATCCTCGAGCGCGGCGCCAACGTCCGTCGCGGCGCCTCGGGCGCGTTGGGGCTCGCCTATGTCGCCGATGGCCGCTCGGATGCCTATGCCGAGCTCCACATGCATGCCTGGGATTGCCTGGCGGGGCTGCTGATGGTCAGGGAGGCCGGAGGCGTCGTCGCGCCGTTCCTTTCGGTCGGCGGCTTGACCGAGGGCGGGGCCGTTCTGGCTGCGGCGCCCGGCGTGGCGCTCGGCATGAGCGAGGCCACCGGCATCGCGCTCGAGGCCGGCAAGTGAGAGTCCCAGATACCCTCAAGCGTCAAGGCCGCCAGATGGACAGCAACAGCCCGCGATATGAGCGCCCGGCGCTCAGCCTGATCGAGCGTGACATCGCCGGCTACGGCATCGACATCTATGTCGGCGGCATGGACGGCGCGGGCGACCTCGAACTGCTCAGGGAAAAGAACATCACCACGGTGGTGAACTGCGCCGTCAATCTCGACTTCAACTACGCCACCGAGCCGTTCGGCGAAGGGGAGGCGGCTGACGCGATCTACGGCATCGGCGCCGTGCGCTACTACAAGCTCGGCCTGATCGATGGCCACGGCAATCCCGAGACCATGATGCTGTCCGGCTTCTACCTGCTGCGCGGAGCGCTGAGCCAGGTGCTGCCTGACAAGGCCACCTACAAGCGTCGCGAAAAGGGCAATGTGCTGGTCAACTGCCGTGGCGGCCGCAGCCGCTCGGTGTCGCTGGTGGCGCTGTTCCTGCATGTCGAGATGCCGGCCAAGTTCCCGACGCTGGATGCAGCGCTCGACCATGTGCGCACCCGGCGTGATTTGCGCCGCGACGAATGGCATGAAGCGCCCAAGCCGATGCTGGTCGAGGCCGCACGCAAGGCAGCGCAATGGATCGCCATGATTGACAAGGGCTTGCCTGCGCCGGCCCTGGCCTCCAAGGACTGACGGCGCGCTCGTTTTGCTGTGAGACTGACATGAAGATTGCCGTCATCGCCGACCCGCATTTCCACGACATCGACAATCGCCAGAGCGTGGGGCGTGGGGACAGGGTGGCGTTGCGGACGCTGGCCGACACCAATGCCTCGACGCGGGTGTTCAACGAAAGCTTCCATGCCACGCACGCACTGCTCGACGACATCGTCAGGCGCGGCATCTCGCTTGTCATCATCGCCGGCGACCTGACCGATGACGGCCAGCAGTCGACGATGGCCGCGGCGACGGCGCTGCTTGCCGAGTATTCCAGGCGCTTCGGCCTGCGCTTCGTGGCGACGCCCGGCAATCACGATCTCTATGCGATCCACGGCCGCCACCAGAGCAAGCGCTTCCTCAACCCGGACGGATCGCACATGCTGGTGACGAGCGATCCCTTGGCGGAGCAGGGCGGCTCGGTCGAGCGCATCGTCTCGGACGACATGTATTGCGGCGGGTATGGCGCAGCTATCCCGGCACTGGGTGATCTCGGCTTCTTCAGGCGCGACGGCGACCTTCATTGGGAATGCCCGTTCGGCACCGACGACAGGCTGGAGGCGCGGACCTTCGAGATCGTCTCCGGGGATGGGCAGACGATGCGGCGGATGATTGACGCCTCGTTCCTCGTCGAACCGGTCGAGGGGCTGTGGCTCTTGTCGATTGACGCCAATGTCTTCGAGCCGAAGAACGGCGACCTCGATCCGACGCTGGAGAAGAGTTACCACGACAGCACGGACGCCGGCTGGAACGCGATGCCGCGCAACAAAGGTTTTGTCCTCGACTGGATGAAGGACGTTGCTGCGCGCGCCGAAGCGTTGGGCAAACGGCTGGTCGCCTTCTCGCACTACCCTGTTATCGACCCGCTCAACGGTACCTGGGCGGACGAGGCGAGGCTGCTCAACGACACCAGTTTCCTGCGCCGCACGCCGCGGGCGGAGGTGTCGAAGGCGGCAGCTGCCACAGGCATCAACGTGCATTTCAGCGGCCACCTGCATATCAACGACACCGCCGTCTTCCGCGACGGCGACGACTGGCTGGTCAACATCGCCGTGCCGTCGATGGTCGGCTTTCCACCGGCCTACAAGGTCGTGGAGATGTCCGGCGAAAGACTGGAGGTCGAGACGGTGGTCGTCAGCGACGTGCCGTCATATGACATTGCCTTTGCCCTCTATCGTGTAGAGGCGGAGCAGGAGGGAACGTCGGCTGCTGTGACCGAAGCGACCGGCCATGCCGATTTCGTCAGCCGGCATCTCGCCGAGATGGTCAGGCACCGTTACCTGCCCAAGGAGTGGCCGCAGGACCTGGCTGCGCTCGTGCCGCAGCTTTGCCTCGGCGACCTGGAGATGCTGGCGAGGACCGTGGCGCCGCTGACTCCGAAAGATCTACCCTCGGTCGTTGCTTCGGTGTCCAGAACCGGACCGACGAAGCTGCAGGACTTGCCGTTCTTTGAGATGATCGTCGACTGGTACAGGCTGCGCAAGGGCCGCGAGCTGGCGCTCGACTTCATCGAGCCCGCGCGCATCGCGGTCTATCGTCATCTCGCCGCGCGTTTCGCCGCCGGCGCCTGGCCGGCGGGAAGCCTTCAGGACAGGCTGGCATCGTTCATGCGGATGCTGAGCGACTGGCTGGCCAGTGCCCCGTCACGCGACTTTTCCGTCGACCTCGCCACTGGCGAGGTGATGCCAAGGGATCATTTGGGCCGTACGGTCCGGCGCCAGACCGGGTCGGCGTGAAAGCTGACGCTGCCGCCACGCTGGCGCAGCGGATCCTCGCCGTCGAGCAGCATAGTGATGTGATCGGCCACCTGCACGATCGGTTGGCGGAAGGTGGTCAGCTGGTATGACGCCCAGCCTGCCTGCTCGATGTCGTCGAAACCGACGACGCAGAGTTCCTCCGGCACATTCATGCCGAACTCGACGCGTGCCGCATCCATGAAACCGCAGGCCAAAAGGTCGGTGACGCAGAAGGCGGCGTCCGGCCGGTGCGAGCCGCTGAGCAGAAGTCGCCCGGCCTCGAAACCTGCGCCGTAGCCGGTGGGGCCGGCGCGCGTGATGGTAACGTCCAGCCCCGCTTCACCCGCGGCCGTCTCGAAGGCGCGCTCGCGCGCCACCAGGCTCGGCGTTCCGGCCTGCGACGACACCACGGCAATGCGCCGGCTGCCGGCACGGTGCAGCATGTGGAAGGCCTCGCGGGCGGCCGCCGCATTGTCGACGCTGATGTTTTCCGGCCCGTCGAGATGATCGTCGCGGTTGATCAGGATGACATGTTGGCCGCTGTTGAGGCAGGTGTTGATCAACGATGTCGGGGGCGTGCCCGACAGGACGACCGTCGCGTTGGCGCGGTAGTTCAGCGTCTGGCGCAGCGCTGCTTCGACGCTGTCTGTGTCGCCAGAGGTGTTGATGACCATGGCGACGCGGTTGATCGCCTGCAGGCGCCGGGTGATCGCGTCGATCAGGCGCGAATGGTAGGGCGTGTTGATGTCGGCGCCGATGAGGCAGACGATGCCGCTGTCCTCATGGATCAGGCTGCGGGCGAGGTGATTGACGTGGTAGCCGAGCGTTTCGGCGGCCTCGAGCACCTTCTTGCGCGTGGTTTCGGAGACGCTGGCGCCGTCGGTGAAGGTGCGGGACACGGCCGAGCGTGAAACGCCGGCCAATTCGGCGACCTGCTGTGCGCTTACGAATGACCTGCCCGGCTTGAGTTCGGACATCGGCGGCTCCAGTTTGGGTCAGTCGTCGACCGCATTTGGCTGCTTGCACAAATGTGCAAGGACTGTTCCCCTGATACAATCGGATCGGGCAGTCTGCAATCCTGGAACCGGAATCTTGCAATGTCGGCGAGCCGAATTCCCCGCCGCCCGCTGTCAGGCGGCGACGGGTTCGGGCTGGAGGAGATCGGCGAGCGTGAGATTGCGGATCAGGGTCGACAGCTCGGGCTCGTCGATGAGCACGGCCGCGTCGGTTGGCGTCAGCCAGGCGCGTTGGCGGGCACCCGCTTCCTGCCAGGCTTCAAGCTCCTCGGTCACCTCGATAAGATAGGCCGTGACCACGACGTGGACGAAGCTGGTCGACAGCCGCTTCCAGTAGCAATAGCTGCCTGCGGGCTTTTTCAGGGCTTTGCCGCGCACGCCGGCCTCTTCGCGCGCCTCGATCAGCGCGGCCTGGCGCCCGCTCTTGCCCTTCATCGGCCAGCCTTTGGGGACGATGAAACGGCGCGTGCCGCGCGACGTCACAAGCATGACCTGAAGCTCGCCGCCCTCGTTCACGCGGAACGGGATAGCAGCGACCTGGGCAATGCGCTCGCCCTTGCTCGCCTTGCGGATGGTCTTCTTGTCCTTCGGCATTTTCGCCCGTTCATTCCTTTGTCGGTATGAAGCACTGTCGGCTTCGATTGTATCGCCTCGGCCCGTTAGGGTTCATGACGCTCAAGATAGTGCAATGAACACGATTGCAAAATGCGCAAAAAGCACTCACTCTGCAAGTGACCAAAGCGACAACAGATCGTTAGACGGCGAATAATTGTGTGGAGGGAATCGAGATATGAAAACTGCCCTTTTGCGTTCGGCCACGCTGGCCGGGTTGATGATGGCCGGCGGCGCGTCGGCGCATGCTGAAAGCCTGACGCTCTATTGCAGCGCCGACGAGGCCTGGTGCCAGCAGATCAAGACCGGCTTCGAGGAAAAGACCGGCATCACCGTCGATATGACCCGCAAGAGCTCGGGCGAGACCTATGCCCAGGTGCGCGCCGAAGCGAGCAACCCCAAGGGCGACGTGTGGTGGGGCGGCACCGGCGACCCGCATCTGCAGGCAGCCGAGGAAAACCTGACCGAGGAATATGTCTCGCCGATGCGCGGCGAGTTGCACGACTGGGCGATCAAGCAGGCCGAGGCGGCCGGCAACAAGACGATCGGCGTCTACTCCGGCGCGCTTGGCTTCGGTTACAACAAGGACTTGCTCGCCAAGAACGGCTTGCCTGAGCCGAAGTGCTGGGCCGATCTGACCAAGCCCGAATTCAAGGGCCAGATCCAGATCGCCAACCCGAATTCGTCGGGCACCGCCTACACGACGCTGGCGACGATGGTGCAGCTGATGGGCGAGGATAAGGGCTTCGAGTTCATGAAAGCCCTGCACAAGAACGTCAACCAGTACACCAAGTCGGGCTCGGCGCCGATCAAGGCCGCCGGTCTCGGCGAGACCACCGTCGGCATCGTGTTCATGCATGATGCGGTGGCGCAGACGGCAGCTGGCTTCCCGATCGTGACGGTCGCCCCCTGCGAGGGCACCGGCTACGAGATCGGCTCGATGTCGATCATCAAGGGCGCGCGCAATGCTGAGGCGGCCAAGAAGTTCTACGACTGGGCGCTGTCCGCCGACATGCAGGGCAAGGCCAAGGACGTGAAGTCGTTCCAGCTGCCGTCGAACAAGTCTGCGGCCGTGTCGGAATTGACGCCCGACCTGTCGACCATCAAGCTCATCGACTACGACTTCAAGAAGTACGGCTCCAGTGAGGAGCGCAAGCGGCTGCTTGGCAAATGGGACACGGAGGTCTCCTCGCTGCCGCAATAATCCATGCGCTCCCGCGACGTAAGCGGCCGCCTGCATCCGACCGTCGTCCTCTGGACGGTGGTCGGATTGCTCGGCTTTGCCGTGCTGCCCTGGTATGGCGTCGAAGACGGGTTCTTCGGCTTTTCCTGGCTGTTCGAGGGTTATCCGCTCGACAGCGAGTTCGCACCGGCCCTGGTGCTCAATCTCAAGGGCGAAAAGTTGTGGCTCGCGCCGCTCGGCATGTTGTTGGCCGCGCCGTTGCTGCTGTGGGGGCGGAGAAAGTCCGACCCGCTGTTTGGCAAGCTGCTCGTTGCGATCGGTGCGGCGGGCTTTGCCTGGCTGCTGTTCCAGGGTTTCGCCATCGGCCTGCGCGGCTGGCAGTTCGGCTGGCTGCAAGGCCTGTTTGGCGAGATCGGCGACCGCCAGTTCGGCATGGGTTATGGCGCGCTTCTGGTCGGCCTCGCCTTCCTGTTCCTGTTTTCCGTCGGTCTTGCCGCGCGCGGGGCCGTCGGCGGCGACGTCTTCGTCGTCTCGACAATCGCTTTCGTGGTGGCGGCGGTCGGCCTTTTCATCTTCATGCCGATTCTGCAGATGCTGGCCAATGCGCTGGTCACCGAGGACGGCGGCTATTCGGTCACCACCTTCCTCGGCAAGCTGTTCAGTCCGCGGCTTTGGAGCCTCGGCTGCCTGGCCGGCGGCAGCCGCTGCGGCGTCGCCTGGAACTCGCTGTTCCTCGCGGTGCTCGTCGGGGTGCTAACGACGGTGCTCGGCCTCGTCTTTGCGCTGATGGTGACCCGCACCGGCTTCCGCCATGGCAAGCTGCTGCGCGCACTGACGGTGCTGCCGATCATCACGCCGCCCTTCGTCATCGGCCTCGCCATCATCCTGCTCTTCGGCCTATCCGGTGCTGTCACACAGACCTTTTCGGAGCTGTTTGGCATCCAGCCGACGCGCTGGATCTATGGCCTGCCGGGCCTGTTGATCGCGCAGCTGCTCGCCTTCACACCGATCGCCTTCCTGGTGCTGATCGGCGTCGTCGAAGGCGTCAGCCCGTCAATGGAGGAGGCGGCACAGACGCTGCGCGCCAATCGCTGGCAGACCTTCTGGACGGTGTCGCTGCCGCTGATGCGACCGGGCCTCGCCAATGCCTTCCTGCTCGGCTTCATCGAGAGCATGGCCGACTTCGGCAACCCGCTTGTGCTGGGCGGCAATTTCGACGTGCTGTCGACGGAAATCTTCTTCGCCATCGTCGGCGCGCAGAATGACGAGGCGCAGGCAGCGGTGCTCGCCATCGTGCTGCTCGTCTTCACGCTGCTTGCCTTTTACGCCCAGCGTTTCTGGCTCGGCAAGAAGTCGTATACGACGATGTCCGGAAAGGGCGATGCTGGCGTTCATCCGCAGCTGCCCGCGGGCCTCAAGCGCGCCGTCTACGCCACGGCTGGCTTCTGGGTCGCCTTCACCATCTTCGTCTACGCCACCATCTTCTACGGCAGCTTCGTCAAGCTGTGGGGCGTCGATCACAGCCTGACCTTCGCCCATTATGTGAAGGCATTCGCGGTGGGCTGGAACGAGTTCGGCATCCACTGGAAGGGCTCGGCCTGGAGCTCGTTCTGGACGACTTTGCAGATCGCCTTGATCTCGTCGCCGCTGACGGCGGCCGTCGGCCTGCTCACCGCCTATCTTCTGGTGCGGCAGAATTTTGCCGGCAAGAACGCTTTCGAGTTCGGCACCATGCTGTCCTTTGCCATTCCGGGCACCGTCATCGGTGTGAGCTATGTCATCGCCTTCAACGTGCCGCCGATCGAGCTGACCGGCACCGGCATCATCCTCGTTCTGTCCTTCATCTTCCGCAACATGCCGGTCGGCGTGCGGGCAGGGGTTGCGTCGATGTCGCAGATCGACAAGAGCCTGGACGAGTCATCGCTGACGCTGGGCGCCAATTCGTGGCAGACCTTCCGCAAGGTGGTGCTGCCGCTGCTCCGGCCGGCGATCGTCGCAGCACTCGTCTATTCCTTCGTGCGCGCCATGACGGCGATCAGCGCCATCATCTTCCTGGTCAGCGCCCGCTACGACATGTCGACGAGCTACATCGTCGGCCGTGTCGAAAACAACGAGTACGGTATCGCGATCGCCTATTCGGCGGTGCTGATCGGCGTCATGCTGGCGGTGGTCGGGCTGATGCAGCTGCTTGTCGGTCGCCGCAACATCGGTCGCCGTGGCCATGAACTCTCGCAGTCGCGCACCAATGTGAGCCAACCGGCATTTTCGGGAGGGAGCTGATGATCAAGAGCAACGCCGCTTCGGTGGAGTTTCGCGCGGTCACCAAGGTCTACGGCAAGAGCCCGGCGCCGGCGGTCAACGACGTGTCTTTGTTTGTCGAGGCAGGCAAACTGGTGACGCTGCTCGGCCCGTCCGGCTGCGGCAAGACGACGACTTTGCGCATGATCGCGGGGCTGGAAATGGCGACGCGCGGACAAATCCTTATCGGCGGGACCGACGTTACGCATCTGCCGGCGACCGACCGCGACGTGTCGATGGTGTTCCAGTCCTATGCACTGTTTCCGCATATGACGGTCAATGAGAACGTCGAATACGGGCTGAAATTCTCCGGCTTCGCCAAGCGGGAAATCGGCGATCGTGCCCGCGCCGGGCTCGAACTCGTCGGCCTCGGGGGGTATGGCAACCGTCTGCCGAGCGAGCTGTCCGGCGGCCAGCAGCAGCGCGTCGCCGTGGCGCGGGCGCTTGTGCTGGAGCCGCAGGTGCTGCTGTTCGACGAGCCACTGTCCAATCTTGATGCCAAGCTCAGGCGCCGGGTACGCGAGGAAATCCGCGACATCCAGACCAAGCTCGGCCTGACGGTAGTCTACGTCACCCATGACCAGGAGGAGGCCTTGGCCGTCTCCGACCGCATCATCGTCATGAACAATGCCGTCATCGCCCAGGACGGCACGCCGCGCGAACTGTATGACGCGCCGGCGGATGCCTTCGTCGCCGACTTCATCGGCGAGGCCAACATCTTCGATTGCGATATCGCCTCGGTAGAAGGTGAGCTTGCCACTGTGCGGCTAGGCGGTTTCGAAACGCAGCTCGACGCGCGCGGCATGCGGCCGGGGCCGGCGAAGCTGGCGGTGCGGCCAAGCCGGATCCAGATCCGGGCGGTGGGCGCGCCGAGCACCATTCCCGGGAGGCTCGATAAGGTGACCTATGTCGGCTCCGACCTCGAGTTCATGATCGGCACCGAGTTCGGCGAGGTCTTTGCCGTGTCGCCCGACGTCGATGCGCCGTTCGTGCCGGGGCAGGACGTTGGCGTGGGGTTCGCCGCACGGGGACCGGTGTTGATCAGGGCCTGAGGTTGCCTGTTGCACCGAAGCGCTTCGCTTGAACACAGTTGCCATGCCGTGACCAAGACGCTTGCCTCAGGAGACCAGTCTAGACGGGGTCTCAGATGAAACTCTGCGCTGCCGCCGCCACTGCGAGGTAGCGCAGCAGCTTGGCGGCCCCGACCAACCCCAGAAAACTCCACAACGGCTCTTTCAGCGTGCCGGCGATCAGCGTCAGCGGGTCGCCGATGATCGGCACCCAGGAGAGCAGCAGCGACCAGCGGCCGTAGCGGTGGTACCAGGCCTCGGCGCGGGCGAGAGCGCCCGGACTGGCGGGAAACCAGCGGCGGTCCTTGAAGCGCTCGACCTGGCGGCCGAGCAACCAGTTGACGAGCGAACCGAGCACGTTGCCGAGGGTGGCGACGGCGATCAGCAGGGCGAGCGAGTAGCCGCCATTGACGACCAGCCCGGCGAGCAGGGCTTCGGACTGGGCGGGCAAAAGCGTCGCGGCGGCGAAGGCCGCGACGAAGAGGCCGCCATAGGCGGCGAGGCTGGTCATCGAAAGCCGGCTACTGGGTGACGCGGCCGGACAGGCCGTCGATGATCGGGCAGTCCGGGCGGCTGTCGCCATGGCAGTTATGCACGAGGTGGCGCAGCGTGTTGCGCAGCTCGGTCAGCTCGGCGAGCTTGCGGTCGATCTCGGTAAGCTTGGTCTCGGCAAGGGCCTTGACGTCAGCACTTTCGCGCTCCTTGTCGCCATAAAGCGACAACAGCTGGCGGCATTCCTCGACCGAAAAGCCGAGGCTGCGCGAGCGCTGCAGGAAACGCAGGCGGTGCACGTCCGACATCGAATAATCGCGATAGCCGTTGTCGGCGCGGTCGGGGCGCAACAGGCCGATGTCCTCGTAATAGCGGATGGTCTTGGCCGGCAGGCCCGACTTTTCCGAAGCGGTACCAATGTTCATCTGTCACTCCTTGCGCATCCTGGAGCGGCCTTGTGCGTCCATCCGGATGCACGGCGCTCGAGAGCGAGTTGTTGTCATATAAAGCTTCCAGTAACTGGAAGTTCAAGGGGCTGGCGAAATCGTGATGGGCCGGGGCAGCTGATGCCGCCCCGACCCACTTTCAGGCTCAGTCGGCGTAGGCCATCGACGTCATCATGCCGCCAACCATGTGGTAGAGATGGTGGCAATGCAGCGCCCATTTGCCGGCATTGTCGGCGTCGAAGGCGATGGTCACCATACCCATGTTGGCCGGCACCAGCACCGTGTCACGCACCGCGCCGGCAAAACGCTTGCCGTTGACGGCGACCACCTGGAAATGGTGGCCGTGCAGATGCATCGGGTGCGACATCGTGGTGTGGTTCATGAAGGTCAGCTCGAAACGGTCGCCGCTCGCCACCGCCAGCGGCTTGTCCTGGCCGTGCATGGCGCCATCGAGCGTCCAGACATAGTTGGGGCCTTCGCCGAGCATCATCGTGTGCTTGCGAGTTGCTGCCTTCTCGGACAGCGGCTTGGTGGCACGCAGCCTTTGCTCAAGGTTGACGCCCACGGCGGGGAAATCCTCGTCGGCCATGTCGGCAAGCTTGCCGACCGACGCGCCCTTCGCGGCGAGCACGACACCGGTGCGCATGCGGCCACCTTCCTGCACGGCGAAGACCGGCCAGGCAGAGGCTTCCTTCGGCAGTTCGAGCAGGATGTCGAGTCGCTGGGCGACGGCGAACTCGAAGCGCGTGCCTTCAACCGGTTCGACCGGCATGCCGTCGACCGCAAAGAGTTTGCCCTGGAGCTTGCCGAGGTCGAGCCACATGTTGGTCGAGGCGGCGCCGTTGATGAGGCGCAGCCTGACACGTCCGCCTGGCTCGACGGAGAATATTTCCGGGTTGTCGAGGGTGCGATCGTTGGCCAGAAGCGCGTCGTACTGCACGTCCTGCAGGTGGGACTTGCCGCCCATCTGGCCGCCCATCTGGCCGGCCGCCTGGCCACTCATCCGCATGGCGCCCATCGCGCCATGGTCCATCGTGTCGTGGCTTGTCTGGCCGCTGGGCATCGCCGTGCCGGACATGTTGTGGCCCTCGTGGCCGCCGCCGGCTGCTGGCGCGGGTGCGGGAGCGGGCGCCATGGCGCTCATGTCGTGGCCGCCCGCCTTGAGTTCGGCGAGGATCTCCTGCGGGTCGCGGAAGGTGAAGTCGTGGAACAGAACCACCACCTCCTGCACGTCCTGGCCTGCTTCGTCAGGGTCGCGAACGATCAGCGGAGCTGCGAGCATCAACTGCTCCTGAAGGCCGAAATGTGAATGCATCCAGAAGGTGCCAGGGCGGGCGAGGGGGAAGTCGTAGTCGTGGCTGCCGCCGTCGGGGATCGGCTCCTGCGAGATGCCGGCGACGCCGTCCTGCTGCCATGGCGGGGTGAGGCCGTGCCAATGGATGACGGTCGGCTCGCCGATGAGGTTCTTCAACCGGACGCGGAAGTTTTCGCCGGCATTCATGACGATGCCGGAAGAGCCGTCGGCTTGATGAAGGCCGAAGACATTGGCGGCCTTGCCCTTGACCTCGATGACGCGCTTGCCGGCGGTGATGACCTTGTGGCCGTCGGCACGGGCCGGGCGGACCGGCATGAGCAGGGACGGGACTGCGGCAGCACAAAGCGTTGCCGCTGATGCCGCGAGGAAGCCGCGGCGCGAAAGGGTGTTCATTTCATTGTCTCCAAAACTGATGTCTCCCGGCACGGGAATGTGCCGGGGCGTGCGCGTCCAAACGCGTCAGTTCAGGAGAGGGACGGTGGCCGGAGATGCGGCGAGGCGATCGATCCGTGGAGCGGTTCGGTCCTGGCCGGAGCCGGCGAAATGCCTGTCAGGTCGGGGAAGGCCGTCGCCATAGGCAACGGCGCGCAATAGCTGCACGAGACGAGGCACTGCGCCAGGCATGCCTTCTCGTCCTGCGTGAGGTCGCCACAGCAGGCAATGTCAGCCTTGGCATGATGCGATACGGTCTGGACAGCATGCGGCTGATGCTGGCTGCCGCCCTGATGCGCGGAAGCTGCCTGGCCGAGCGCGAGGACAAACAGCAGCGCCAGCGGCAACATCAGCCGCAGGATCTTGAACGCCTTGGCCCTGCCGTCGTCCATGACGGCAATGCGCGCGCCAATCTGCCCGCGCCGGTTGGCGAGGAAAGGACGGGGCGTGTCTGCGACGTGCCGCATGGATTGCATATCCTATTAATGGGGATTGCACCCCTGCAAGGTCAAGCGCCGTTGTTGTCGCTGCCCTCGGGGGTGAAGAAGACGTCGGCGTGAATGTCGAAAGCATGCACCCCAAGCGCGCCAAGTGCCGCCAAACAGGAATCGACCATTGCAGGCGGTCCGGCGACATAGGCCTTGGCGCCGGTGAGGTCGCTGTGGTCCTGTGCCAGCGCATCGGCGACGAAGCCGCTACGCCAGCCATCGGATGCGGTCTGGGACAGCACCGGCATGAAGCTCAGGTTGCTAAACTGTCTTTCCAGCGCACGGAAATGCTCGACCAGATAGAGGTCACGCTCGGCGCGGACGCCGCAATAGACATGGATCGGCTGGGCCATGCCCTGATGCAGCGCCGTCTCGACGATCGACTTGATCGGCGCAAGGCCGCTGCCGCCGGCAAGGGCGACGATCGGGCCTGAATGCACCTCGCGGAGATAGGCGGAACCGGCCGGGCCATCTATCTGGACGGTGTCGCCCGCAACAAGCGAAGCGTGGATCCGGCCGCTGGTCAGGCCGCCCGGCACGGCCCTGACATGCAGCTCGACAAGCTCCTCGTTCGGCCGGCTGGCCATCGAATAGTTGCGCGCCGGTGCACCCGGCACCGCCAGCGACAGATATTGGCCGGCGGCGAAGCGGAAGCTTGTACGATCGGCGAGCGCGAGGCGGATCGAAAGGATGTCGTGCGTCATGCGCTCGATGGCGACCACCTCGGCCTTCTGTGCCTCTGCCGGCTGAGCAGCGAAGGCTTCGGCCAGCCATTCAACGACGACGTCGTCGCTCGGCACTGCACGGCAGGCAAGGATGAAGCCGTCGGCGCGGTCCTGTTCGGAGAGCGCGAAGGGCGAGTGTCTGCCGAGCTCGACATGGCCTGAGACCAGGCGCGACTTGCAGGCGCCACAGCGGCCGGAACGGCAGCTGTGGGGGTAGGCGATGCCGGCATCGAGCGCTGCCTGCAGGATCGTCTTGCTATCGCCGACGGCAATGCGGCGGCCCTGTTGGGGAAGGGTCAGGAAGGTCATTGTCAGGCCGCCCGTGTCAGGTCGAGCAGCGCCTCGATCTCGGCGCGCTGGACGGCGAAGGTGCCGAAGAAGACGTGCTTGCCGTCGATAATGGTGATCGGTGCGACCCGCACGCCGGTGCGGCGCTTGGCTTCGTCGGCGATTTCAGGGTTGCGCAGATCGCGCTCGACGAAAGGCAGGTTCTCAGCGTTGAGCCAGCGCTTCAGCGCCAGGCAGTCGGGGCAGGTGGGCGTGGTGTAGATCTCGATCCAGGGAGCGTTCGGCATGGTGGCCTCGCGTGATTGAGGGGTTGGGAAGAAGCGGCCTGCTTCATTGCGCGAGCGTGCCGCCGGAAGGTTCCGGTCGCACGCGCCCCCAAGCAGGCCGCTGGACTGACTTATTCGGCCGGGACCAACGACGGTGCGCCGGATACGGTGGTAGCACGGGCCGGAGCCTTGAAGCGCTTCAGCCGCATCGCGTTGCCCAGCACGAAGACGCTCGACATTGCCATCGCGCCCGCCGCCAGCATCGGCGACAGCAGCGTGCCGCTGACCGGGTAGAGCACGCCCGCCGCGACCGGGATGAGAGCGGCGTTGTAGGCGAACGCCCAGAACAGGTTCTGCCTGATGTTGGCAATCGTCGCCTTCGACAGGGCGATGGCGTTGGTCACGCCGAGCAAGTCGCCCGACATCAGCACCACGTCGGCGCTTTCGATCGCAACGTCAGTGCCGGTGCCGATGGCGATGCCGACATCGGCCTCGGCGAGCGCCGGCGCATCGTTGATGCCGTCGCCGACAAAGGTCACTGCCCGGCCACCGGCACGCAGGCGCTTGACGGCGTCGACCTTGCCGTCGGGCAGAACCTCGGCGACGACCTCGTCGATGCCGAGCTGGGCGGCGATGGCTTCGGCCGTGCGACGGTTGTCGCCGGTGATCATCGCCACCTTCAAGCCCAAGTCGTGCAGGGCGCGGATCGCCTGCGGCGTCGTCGGTTTGATCGGGTCGGAGACCGCAATCACCGCAGCCAGCTTGCCGTCGACCGCCGCATAGAGCGGGGTCTTGGCCTTGAGCCCCATGCGGATCGCCGTCTCGGCGAAGCCCTTCACCGAGATGCCGAGCTTGGCCATGTAGCGGTCGGCGCCGACGGCGACGTGGTGGGTGCCGACGCTGGCACTGACGCCGAAGCCGGGCACCGCCTCGAAGGAACCGACCTCGGCCAGAACAAGGCCTTCATCCTTGGCCGCTGCGACGATGGCTGCCGCAACCGGATGCTCCGACTGGGACTCGACGGCTGCCACCAGCGCCAGCACCTTGGTGCGGTTGAAACCTTGGGCGACGTCCAGATCGGTCATGACAGGCTTGCCGGCGGTCAGTGTACCGGTCTTGTCGAGCGCTACGACCTCGGTCGATTTCAGCGACTGCAGCGCCTCGCCGTTGCGGAACAGGACGCCGAGTTCGGCGGCGCGGCCGGTGCCGACCATGATCGAGGTCGGCGTGGCGAGACCCATGGCACAGGGGCAGGCGATGATCAGGACGGCAACGGCGTTGACCAGCGCGAAGGTGGCGGCCGGCTGGGGGCCGAAGACCAGCCAGACGAGGAAGGTCGCAGCCGCTGCCACCATCACGGCAGGCACGAACCAGGCGGTGACCTTGTCGACCATTGCCTGGATCGGCAGCTTCGAGCCCTGGGCCGTTTCGACCATGCGGATGATCTGGGCCAGCAGCGTGTCGGCACCGACCTTGGTGGCGCGGTAGGTGAAGCTGCCGGTCTTGTTGATCGTGCCGCCGACGACCTCCGCACCCTCGCCCTTGCTGACGGGAATGGGTTCGCCCGAAATCATCGATTCGTCGACGAAGGACGAGCCTGAAAGCACGATGCCGTCGACCGGAACCTTGTCGCCGGGACGCACCTGGACGACGTCGCCGAAGACAACCTCATCGAGCGGGACGTCGACGAAGCTGCCGTTGCGCTCGATACGCGCCGACTTCGCCTGGAGGCCCACAAGCCGCTTGATCGCCTCGGAGGTGCGGCCCTTGGCCTTGGCCTCGAGCACGCGACCGAGCAGGATCAGCGTGACGATGACGGCCGACGCTTCGTAATAGACGTTGGCGGTGCCGGCCGGCAGCAGGCCCGACGCAAAGGTGGCGACGACCGAATAGGCCCATGCGGCGGTGGAGCCGAGCACGACCAGCGAATTCATGTCTGGTGCCAAGCGCAGCAGTGCCGGCACACCCTTCCTGTAGAAGCGCAGGCCGGGACCGAACTGGACGATGGTCGCCAGCACGAAGAAGGCGATGTAGAGCTGCTGCTGGGGGACGTTCATCATCAACCAGTGGTGCAGCGCCGGGATGGCATGCCGGCCCATCTCCAGCACGAAGATCGGCAGGGTGAGGGTGGCGGCGACGGCGAAGTCGCGCTTGAGGTGGGAGAACTCGCGATTGCGCGCCTCTTCGCGGCTGTCGCTGCTGGCGGCCGCGACCGACGGGTCGGTCCGGCGCGGCTCGTAGCCGGCCTTGCGGATGGCGGCGTCGATGGCCGAGCGGGCGGTGCCGCCCAGCGTCTCGATAGTGGCGCGTTCGGTGGCAAGATTGACTGAAGCCGTCGTCACGCCGGGCACTGCGGCGATGGCCTTTTCGACCCGACGCACGCAGGAGGCACAGGTCATGCCCTCGATCTCGACTGCGATCGTCTCGGCCGGCACGTCGTAGCCGGCATTGCGGATCGCGGCGATGACGCCGTCGGAATTGACGTCGGCGTCGAAGCTCACATCGGCGCTTTCGGTGGCGAGGTTGACCGATGCCGTGACGACGCCGGGGACAGCCGCAATCGCCTTCTCGACGCGGCGCACGCAGGACGCGCAGGTCATGCCCTCGATCGGGAAGCTTTGTCTTGTCGTTGCCAGGTTCAAGGGAGCGTTCATCGGTGCGGACCTCTAGTTAATCACTTTCGGCCCAGAGGTCTAAGGGTTCCAGCGTTGGGAAGGTCAATAGAACTTTTTGCGATTATCGTCGATTTGGTCAACATGCTGAAAATACTGAACTTTCCTGATGGAGAGTGCCGGATCTTCCGGGTTTTCGCGCAATCCCAAGCTGGTAACATATCCGTGATCGACAAATCGATTGACCTTCCTGTAGCTGGAAACACCAGATTGCAGGAACGGCGCGATGCCGGCCCAACCAAGGATTTCTTGAATGCTGAAGATGAATGTTCCCGACATGACCTGCGGTCATTGCGCCGGCATGGTGACCAAGGCCGTGCAGAGCGTGGACGCTGCCGCCCGCATCGACATCGACCTGAAGGCGCAAACCGTCTCGATCGAAACCGCGGCGGATGCCGCCAAGGTGGCCCAGGCGCTCGACGCCGCCGGCTATCCGGCCCAGGCTGTCTGAAGCCTGCCTTCCGGAAGGGCGGCGCGACCGGGGGCGGTGCGCCGCCCGCTTGGTTTGACTTCGCCTTCGACAGCATAAACCTTGCCGCGCAAGAGTTTCCGCAGCCACAAGTGGCCGCGCGAACATGACGCAACCTGCAACCGCCCTCATCCCCTAGTATTTCCGCGCCAAATCAAGCTATGATGCGGCTGGCCTTCCTCAAGGGACAGCGTCCCCTGGAATGCCGGGAGGACAGAGGATGGCCATAGCGCTCGTACTCGTTCTTGTTGTCATTGGCTCGGTGCTGTTCCACGTGCTGAGCCCTTGGTGGTGGACGCCGATAGCCTCCAACTGGGGCTACATCGACAGCACTCTCGTTGCGACCTTCTGGATCACCGGCGCCGTCTTCTCGGCGGTCGTTCTGTTCATGGCCTATTGCGTCTATCGCTTCCGCCACAAGGAAGGGCAGAAGGCCGCCTACGAGCCTGAAAGCAAGAAGCTCGAATCCTGGCTGACAGCGATCACTGCCATTGGCGTGGCGGCGATGTTGGCGCCTGGTCTCTATGTCTGGAAGCAATTCGTCACCGTGCCCAAGGATGCGACCGAGGTCGAGGTCGTTGCCCAGCAATGGCAGTGGAGCTTCCGGCTGCCCGGCGCCGACGGCAAGCTCGGCACCTCCAATGCCCGCCTTGTCAGCTCCGACAATCCGCTCGGCATCAATCCCGACGACCCGAACGGCCAGGACGACGTCGTGGTCGAGGCCGCCGACCTGCATCTGCCGATCGACAAGCCAGTCAAGATGCTGTTGCGCTCTATCGACGTGCTGCATGATTTCTACGTGCCCGAGTTCCGCGCCAAGATGGATATGGTGCCGGGCATGGTCACCTATTTCTGGTTTACCCCGACACGGACGGGAACCTTCGAGGTGCTGTGCGCGGAACTCTGCGGCACCGGGCACGGCTTCATGCGCGGCATAGTCATGGTCGACACCGCGCAGGACTACACGACATGGCTGCAGCAGCAGTCGACCTTTGCCCAGTTGAGCGGTCCCGCCAAGGTTGGCGTGCTGGTCGACCGGGGCAAAGTCACGGCCAGCAGCATGGAATAGGAGACACGGCGCGACCGCTCGAAGGCGGCCTCACCGCGAAAGCAGAGGCATAGAGCAACAGGGTGCACGCATGGTCGATGTCACGCCGCATGGAGCAGACCTCATCCCGCCGGCCGAAGTGGGCGAGATGGAGCTTTACCATCCGCACAGCTGGTGGACGAAGTACGTCTTCTCGCAGGACGCCAAGGTCATTGCGATCCAGTATTCGGGTACGGCACTGGCCATCGGGCTCGTCGCGCTGGTGCTGTCCTGGCTGATGCGGCTGCAGCTCGGTTTTCCCGGCACCTTCGATTTCATCACGCCCGAGGCCTATTATCAGTTCATGACCATGCACGGCATGATCATGGTCATCTACCTGCTAACCGCGCTGTTCCTCGGCGGCTTCGGCAATTACCTGATCCCACTGATGGTCGGCGCCAGGGACATGGTATTTCCCTACGTCAACATGCTGAGTTACTGGATCTACCTCCTCGCCGTGCTGGTGCTGGTGGCAAGCTTCTTTGCGCCCGGCGGGCCGACCGGCGCCGGCTGGACGCTCTACCCGCCGCAGGCGATCTTGTCTGGCACGCCGGGGGGCACGGGGCCGGGCATCATCCTGATGCTGGTGTCTTTGATCCTGTTCATCATCGGCTTCACCATGGGTGGCCTCAACTATGTCGTGACCGTGCTGCAGGCGCGGACGCGCGGCATGACACTGATGCGGCTGCCGTTGACGGTGTGGGGCATCTTCACGGCGACCGTCATGGCGCTGCTGGCTTTTCCTGCGCTGTTCGTCGCCTGCGTGATGATGTTGTTCGACCGCGCCATCGGCTCGAGCTTCTTCATGCCGGCGATCGTCGAGATGGGCGAGCAGTCGCCGCACAATGGCGGCAGCCCGATCATGTTCCAGCACCTGTTCTGGTTCTTCGGCCACCCCGAGGTCTACATCGTGGCGCTGCCGGCCTTCGGCATCGTTTCCGACCTGATCAGCACGCACGCCCGCAAGAACATCTTCGGCTACCGCATGATGGTGTGGGCCATCGTCGGTATCGGCGCACTCAGCTTCGTGGTCTGGGCGCACCATATGTATGTCTCGGGCATGCACCCCTATTTCGGCTTCTTCTTCGCCACCACGACGCTGATCATCGCGGTGCCGACGGCGATCAAGGTCTACAACTGGGTGCTGACATTGTGGCGCGGCGACATCCACCTGACCATTCCGATGCTGTTTGCGCTCGCCTTCATCGTCACCTTCGTCAATGGCGGGCTGACCGGCCTGTTCCTCGGCAACGTCGTCGTCGACGTGCCGTTGTCGGACACCATGTTCGTGGTTGCCCACTTCCATATGGTGATGGGCGTGGCGCCGATCCTCGTGGTCTTCGGCGCGATCTATCACTGGTATCCCAAGATATCAGGCCGGATGCTCAACGAGTTCATGGGCCGGTTCCATTTCTGGGTCACTTTCATCGGCGCCTATCTGATCTTCTTTCCGATGCATTATGTCGGGCTGGTCGGCGTTCCCCGGCGTTATCCCGAGCTCGGCGACACCGCCTTCATCCCGCCGTCGGTTCACACGCTGAACGAGTTCATCACGGTTGCGGCGCTCACCGTCGGCTTCGCCCAGCTGGTGTTCCTGTTCAACCTGTTTTGGAGCATCCGCCACGGCAAGGAGGCGGGTGACAATCCATGGCGGGCGACGACGCTGGAATGGCAGACCGCCGGCACGCCGCCGCCGCATGGCAATTTCGGCAAGGAGCTGCCGGTCGTCTATCGCTGGGCATATGACTACAGCGTGCCCGGCGCGCCCGAGGACTTCATCGCGCAGAACGACCCGCGCCCGGCGACGCAAGGCGGGCATGCATGAGCGCCATCCTGATCTTCCTGGGCATGGTCACCGCGATTGCCGGCTGGTGGCTGGCGCGGCAGCGGCTGATGTCGAAGCCTTGGCTCGAGGTCGGTCCGATCGACGGCTTTCCCGAGACGGAAGCGCCGGTCATGCATCCGGCGAAGATCGGGCTCGGGGTCTTCCTCGCTGTCGTCGGTGCGATTTTCGCGCTTTTGATCAGCGCCTATTTCATGCGCATGGCCTATGCCGACTGGCAGGCGACGCCGATGCCGTGGCTTTTGTGGCTCAACACCGGCATGCTGGTGCTGGCGAGCGTGGCGTTGCAATGCGCGGTGGTAGCCGCGCACAAGGGCCAGCTCGACAATCTCAAGCTCGCGCTGCTGACCGGAGCGCTGGCGTCGGTGGCATTTCTGGGTGGCCAGCTGCTGGCATGGCGCGATCTTGCCGCTGGCGGCTACTACGCCGCCGACAACCCGGCGGTCAGTTTCTTCTACCTGATCACCGCGATGCATGGCCTGCACATCATCGGCGGGCTCTTCGTACTTGGCCGGGCGAATGTCAGGGCATGGCGCGGCGACAAGCTTGCGCGGCTCGTGCTGACGACAGAGCTGTGCGCCATGTACTGGCACGCGCTGCTCGTCGTCTGGCTGGTGCTGTTTGCCGTACTGATGGGCTGGGCGGCCGACTTCATCGACATCTGCCGCAGATTGCTGAGCTAGGAGGACACGCCGATGGCCGAGACCTCGCTGGGACATGTCGACCACACCGCGCCGCGGCCGCCGGGCCTGCGCGGCTTCATCGCCGACTGGTCGTCGGACCAGCGCGCCTTCAAGGGTGTGTCCTGGGGGAAGGCGATGATGTGGATCTTCCTGCTCAGCGACACCTTCATCTTCGGCTGCTTCCTGCTGTCCTACATGACCGCGCGCATGTCGACGGTCGTGCCGTGGCCGAACCCGAGCGAGGTCTTCGCCCTGCATCTGTTCGGCCAGAACATCCCGCTGATCCTGATCGCGATCATGACCTTCGTGCTGATCTCGTCGTCCGGCACGATGGCGATGGCGGTCAATTTCGGCTACCGCCGCGACCGCAGGAAGACGGCGGTCCTGATGCTGTTGACCGCGCTACTTGGCGCCACCTTCGTCGGCATGCAGGCCTTCGAGTGGACCAAGCTGATCAGCGAGGGCGTGCGGCCATGGGAGAACCCGTGGGGTGCGGCACAGTTCGGCTCGACCTTCTTCATGATCACCGGCTTCCACGGCACCCACGTGACGATCGGCGTGATCTTCCTGCTGATCGTCGCGCGCAAGGTCTGGCGCGGCGATTACGAGACCGGCGAGCGGGGGTTCTTCACCAGCCGGCGCGGCCAGTATGAGAGCGTCGAGATCATGGGGCTCTACTGGCACTTCGTCGATCTGGTGTGGGTGTTCATTTTCGCGTTCTTCTATCTTTGGTGAGGTGAAGCGATGGCACAGGCAGAGGCGCAGGATCACGGGCTGCACGGACATGCGGCTCCCGCTCCGGCAATGGCGCATGCCGAAGGGCAACAGCACCCGATCAAGCTCTATCTGGTGGTCTGGGGCTGGCTGTTCATCCTCAGCGCCTGCTCTTACGCGGTCGATTATTTCGCCCTTCAGGGCATGCTGAGATGGAGCCTGATCCTGATCTTCATGATGCTGAAGGCGGGACTGATCGTTGCCGTGTTCATGCACATGGCCTGGGAGCGGCTTGCGCTGAGCTACGCCATCATCGTGCCGCCGCTGGTGATCCTGGTGTTCGTCGCAATCATGGTGATCGAATCCCGCTACACCGAAATCACCCGCGTGCTGTCCTTCGGCGCGGGATAAGCCACGTCCACCAGCCGCCCTTCCTTGCCGCGGCAGTTGCAACGGCAAGCTGCAACGGAATGGCGCATGGCGCGTTGCCTTGCGCCGGATTAGTATCGCGCCCGTTGGCGCAATGCGCCGGCCACAGTGAGGAGATAGCCATGAAACTGACGGCATGGGGCGCTCAAGCCCTTCTTGCAGCTTCGGTTCTAGCCACCAATCCGGTTCATGCGGCGGGCGATGCGGCCGCCGGGAAAAAGGTCTTCACCAAATGCATGGCCTGCCACGACATGGCGGTCGACAAGAACAAGATCGGCCCATCGCTGCATGGTGTCATCGGCCGCACGGCCGGCACGCTGCCGAGTTTTGAAGCCAAATATTCCGATGCGATGAAGCAGGCGGGCGCCGGCGGCCTAGTCTGGGACGAGGCCAACATCGCCGCCTACATGAAGATGCCGAAAGAAAAGGTCCCGGGCAACAAGATGGCTTTTGCCGGTCTCAAGGACGATACCGACATCGCCAATGTGATTGCATATATCGAAGAGATGTCGAAGTAGCCGCAAAACGGCAGCCGGATGCTCGCAGGCATCTCGTGCCTCGCGAGCAGTTTCTGCAACATATGCACATTTATTGTGCGGCATCCTCCAAACGGGGGATGCCGCCGCTGCCCAAATGGTGTTCATGACTGGGCGGGCGCCCTAGCGCCCGGCGGATGCAAATGCATTTTCCGGGCGGCATTGCGGATGGCGGCGCTGCGATTGTAGACCCGGTCTGTATTGCAGGTTTGCGTTTTAAATATCTAGCTATTGCTGCCTCTTTGCGGGGGGAAATTGCGGCATTTCTTGGGAGACCACGGAAGCCGCACCATTTCCTTAGGCACGGGCCTGTTCAGACCAGTTGCGAGCGTCGAGAGCGTTTCCTCTTTCTTCTCTTCGCGGAAACTCTCTATCTTCTTGTTTTTGCGCAATTCCGGACGGAAAACCGCCGCACACTTTTTGCTGGAATTGCGCTAGTCCGGTGCGTCGAAATCGGGCGCCACAGCCGCGATGTTGTAGGCTTCGAGCCGTGCCGTCGGGGCGTAGGCCGTATCGAAGCTCAGTATCGTTGCAGTACCAGGCGTCACCGGCACGACACGTGAGGGCGGCAGCCCCAGGAAGGCGTGGCAGGCAGCGCGGATGACACCGCCATGGACGATGGCGAGCGTGTCGCCGTTGCACTTCTTCAGGCAGTCCCGCAACCCTTCGACGATGCGGGCGCAGAAATCCGCCCATGCCTCGCCGCTGTCGGGGGTGAAGGTGCCGGCGCGCCAGGCGAGATATTCGTGCGGACGCTCGGCCTCGAGCTCGTGCTTGATACGGCCGGTCCAGTTGCCCATATCGATCTCGCGCAGGCGCGGGTCGAGCGGCGCGTCGCCATAGCCGAGCAGGCTTGCTGTCTGGCGCGTACGGCCGAGGTCGGAGACCACGACGCGGTCGGGCGCCATCGCCCTGGCGAAGGACGCAAAACTCTCGACCTGCCTGATGCCCCGCGGCGATAGCGGCGCGTTGTCGTGGCCCTGGAGCCTGTGCTCGGCATTCCAGGTGGTCTCGCCATGGCGCACCATTACCAATCTCATCAGTCGATCCTTTCACCAGTCATTGCAAAAACCGCGCTCGGCTCGCCCAGGAAACTGAGGCGGATCTGGTCGCCGATCGCCGCGCTGAAATAGCCGTCGGCCATGGCGGTCAGCCGTTGGCCGTTGGAAAATGCCGTCACCATGGTGCGCCCGGCGATAGGGGCGGCTTCCTCGAAGCGCGCGGTGATCGCAGGTTGCCCCTCGATGTCGCCGACCTTGATGTCATGGGCGCGGTAGAGAAGCTGGACGCCGTCATGCGCCTTGGCGCGCTGCGCATCGGCCAGCCGTAGGCCATCATAGACGAGGCCACCGTCCTGTTTCGTCACCGAGATGAGATTGGCCGGCGGCGTGCCGAGGAAGGTGGCGACGAAGGTCGTGCGCGGGTTTTCCAAAAGCTCGAGCGGCGCGCCGAACTGGTCGACCTTGCCGTTATTGAGCACAGCGACATGGCTCGCCATTGTCATCGCCTCGACCTGGTCGTGGGTGACGTAGACAGAGGTGGCACCTGTGGCGCGGTGGATGCGCATCAGTTCGCTGCGCATCTCGATGCGCAGCTTGGCGTCGAGGTTGGACAAAGGCTCGTCGAACAACAGGATGCTCGGCTTGGGGCCGATGGTGCGGGCAATCGCCACGCGCTGCTGCTGGCCGCCGGAGATCTCGGCCGGGTAGCGTTCCTTCAGCGCCGAGATGCCAAGCAGACCGAGCACTTCGTCGACGCGCGCGGCACGATCCGCCTTGCTCCACTTGGCCACCCTGAGCGGCCACTCGATGTTGCCGGCGACCGTCATATGCGGCCACAATGCATAACTCTGGAAGACGAGGCCGGCGTCGCGGCCGCCGGCGTCGGCGACAAGGCCGCGCGTGCCGTCGGAGACGGTGCGGCCCATGAAGGCCATCTCGCCTTCGCTCGGTGTTTCCAGTCCGGCGAGCATCCTGAGCAGCGTGGACTTGCCGCAGCCGGACGGGCCGACAAGCACCAGGAACGCGCCCTGCGGCACCGAGATGTCGACATTGTCGACGGCGGTGAAGCTGCCGAAACGCTTGCTGACGTTGCGGATCGCGATCGCAGCCGGATTGCCGTTGGCGGGGTTCATGCGGATTTCCACTTCTGGACACGGTTCTGCAGGCGGTGCGCCAGGAGCGTGGCGATGACGCAGAGGACGAGGATCACCATGGTGATGGCGTTGGCGAACTGCATGAAGCCTTCGGCGGCATAGCGGTAGGCAAGCATGCTGAGCACCGGCGAGGTCGAGGTGAACAAAAGCACCACCAGCGACAGGTCGCGGACGATCTTGACGAAGACCAGCAGGGCGCCGGCGAGCAGGCCGCGGATGGCGAGCGGCATGATGATCGCGCCCATGCGGCGGAAGAAGCCGGCGCCGGTCAGTCGCGCGCTTTCCTCGATGTCGGCCGAGATCTGGCCGAGCACCGAGCGGCCCGACTGCACGGCATAAGGCAAGAGATGCGCCGAGGCTGCAAGCACCAGGAGGAGGAAGGTGCCGTAGAGCGACGGCAACGGTCCGATCGGCGCCCCGAACAGCGCGATATAGGCGGCGGCGAAGGCGATCGAGGGAATCAGGATCGGGGTGAACGAGACCTGGCCGAGGACGGTTGCGAGCACGCTGCCCTTGTTGCGGGCGATGGTGTGGGCCAGCGCCAGGCCGAGCGCCATGGTGGTGATCGCCACCGTGACAGCCAGCTTCAGCGTCATCCACAGCGCCTCGATCAGCACCGGATTGCGGAAGATGCCGGCCTGGCCCTGGGCCATGTCGGTGCCGCCTTCGCCGATCCAGAAATGCGTCGTCCAGTTGGAGAACAGCGAACCGTTCTGCAAGGCGAAGCTGGAGGCGGTGAGGATCAGCGCCGGCAGGAAGGTGGTGAGCAGGCAGAGCAGGACAGCGACTGCAAACAGCGGCCAGCGCCATCTGCCAAGCGGAAAGCGTTTGGTGCGGCCGCCCTTGCCGGTGACGGTGACGAAGTTCTTGCGGCCGGCGACAAGGCGCTCGCCGAGCCAGAGGAAGGAGGCGGAGACGACGATCAAAAGCAGTGCGATGACGAAGCCGCGTTCGGTTTGGCCGGTCTCGATCATCCCGAACAGGCGCGTCGACAGCGTCTGCATCCTGACCGGCAGGCCGAGCAGGGCAGGGGCGGCGAAGTTGGAGACGGCACCGGCAAATGTCAGCGATGCGGCGGCGATCAGCGCCGGTGTGACCACCGGCAGGATGATGCCGAAGAAGATGCGCGAGCGCTTGGCACCCGCGACCTGCGCTGCCTCGACGAGATCGGCGCCGATGGAGCTCAAGGCCGCCGAGATGACGGTGAAAGCAAGCGAATAATAGTGGGCGATGAGCACGATCAATGTCGGCAACAGGCCCCAGGCGAGCCAATCGGGCACGATGTAGCCGTTCGCCTCGAAGAAGCCGACCGAGCCGCCGAGCCGGCTGTTGCGGAATAAAGCACCCCAGGCAAGGGCCGCGGCAAAGCTCGGGATCATGAAGGGCAGAGTGGCGAGCAGGCCGAGCGTCCTTGGCGCCGGCACGTCGGTGAGCACGACGAGCCAGGCAAGGAAGCCGCCCATCAAAAGGCAGCCTGTGGCAACGCCGATGCCGAGCAGCACCGTGTTCAAGAGCGGGCGCCACCACAGGTTTTCGGACATTTTCGAGGCCAGCACCGCCTGCCAGGCGTCACGACCTTCGATGGTCAGCGTCGACAGGACAATCTTGACCAGCGGCGCGATGACCAGGATGCCGACGACAAGGATCAGGATGATGGGAACGAGTGTTTCGGAGCGCAAAAAGCCTCTCCGGGACAACACGGATGTTGTTACGGCGGACATGACATTCTTTCCGGGAATTGCAGTGCGCGGGCAACGGTGCCGCGGCAACACGAGGCGGCGGACAACTGGGCACGGAGAACAGACCGGCGCCTCCCCCAAGGCGCCGGTCCGGCCGCGGTCATTGCAGCGTCAGCACCAGGTCTGCAATACGCTTGCGGGCAGCGGCTGTCTTCACCGGATCGATGCGCCAGGCCTTGAGCTCCTTGAGCGGCACGGAGTCGGCGTTGTCCTTGATCGACGGCCGCACGGCATAGTCGCCCGCGACGTTGAAGGGCTCGAAGGCCGGTCCGCCGGTGGCAGAATCGTCGCCCATCATGAAGTCGATCAAAAGCCGCGCTGCCGCCGGGCTCGGCGCCTTGTCGACCAGTGCGAGAACCGCCGGGAACAGGATGCCGTTGGACGGCTCGACGTCGTTGGCGACCTGCAGTGCCCAGCCTTCCTTCTCGTTGTCGCGGCGGTCGGAATAGGTGGCGAAGCCGACTGGCGGGTTCTTGGCGGTCTTGTCGCCGATCGCCTTGTTGATGACATCGGAGTTGGGCACTAGGACGAGGTCGTTGGCAAAGAGGTCGCGGACGAATTGCTCGCCGGCGCCCTGCAGGTCGCTGTCGACTGATATCGGCTTGCCGAACTGCGCCTCATAGGCCTTGGCCATTTCGTCGGGGCGGAGCGAGAACTCGACCAAGAGGTCGAGCAGCTCGCCGCGCTGCAGAGGATCGACCATCAGCACGCGGCCCTTCCATTCCGGCGTCGTCAGTGCCCACAGGTTCTTGACCGGCGCGCCATTGGGATTGGCAACTTCGTTGTACATCAAAACCTTGGTCGACAGGCGCTGGGTCAGAAGCGGCGTCTTGTGCTCGTCGGCGAGTTCGCCCGCCACGCGTGGCGGAATGTAGGGCACGACACGGTTGGTCTTGACCAGGTCCTCATAGACCACCGGCGTGTCGGCGATGTAGAGCACGTCGACGGCGTTGACGCCGGCGGTCTGCTCGGCGACGACGCGGGCGATCTGCTTGACCGAGCTCATGTCGATGCCGACCAGGTCAATGCCGGGATAGGCCTCCTCGAATGCTTTCTCCACCTTGGCGATACGGCTCGACAGCGAGAAGACGGTGACCTTGCCTTCCTTCTGTGCCAGCGGCAGCAGTTCCTTGACGCTCATCGCGTCGAGTTCGGCGGCGCTTGCCGTCAGGGGCAGTATGGCGACCGCTGCAAACAGCGCCCATTTCATCGACTTGAGCATCTTTCCCTCCCAGGTTTTCTCAATCGAATTCGTCGAACAGGCCGGACAGGCGCTCCAGCGCGCCCATGACGCGGGTCTGGTGCCGGCCGGCGATGGTCAGAAGAATGGCGTTGACGATGGCGAACGGCACCGTCGGCGTCTGGAATTCGCTGCCCGAGCGGCCGCGCGGTGCCGCCAGCACGAGGTCGACAGCCGGCTGCATCATCGTGCCGGCGAGGTCGGTCACGAGCACCGCCTTGGCGCCCTGCGCGTGGCAATGCTCGACCAGTGGTGCATAGCTCGCTGGTTGCTTGCGGAAGGCGAGCGCCAGCACGAGGTCGCCCTGCTGCATGCCGACGACACGCTCGGCGATGTCGCGGCCACGGCCTTCGAGCACGATGGTGGTCATGCCGAAGCGGTCGAGCCGGCGGCGCAGGAACTGGGTGATCGACTGGGCATGGCCCTGGCCGAACAGGAAGATGCGTTTGGCATCGACGATCATGTCGGCGGCGCGGTTGATGCTGTCTTGCGAAACGGCAAGGCGGAGGTGCTCGAGCGCTGCGATCTCGCTGTCGATCAGGTCGAGCAGAAAGTCACCATGCTCGACCTTGGCGACGGAGCGGCGCATTCGCTCGGCGGCGTCCTGGCTCTCGACAAGCTCGCGCTGCAGCTGTGAGCGCAGTTCTGGATAGCCCTTGAAGCCGAGCTTCTGGGCGAGGCGGGTCGTTGCCGCCTCATGCACGCTGGCGCGTTCGGCAAGCCGGGCGCTCGAGAGGAAGGCTGCCTCGGCGGCGTTTTCGAGCAAGGCCGAGACGAGCCGCTGGTCGGCCCCGGTGAGGCGGGTCGAATGGCTTTTGATGCGATCCAGCAGCGTCATCATCTTGCATCCATATTGCGCTCGACTCTTAAGATGCAAGATATCTTGCAGTCAAGCGCAAAGGTTGCAAGATCAGACTTTCTGCCTTGCAGGGACCAGATGGCGGAAAACGAAAAAGGCGCCCTCGGGGCGCCTGGAGAGTTCGGACAGGCCGCAAGCCTATTTGTATTTCATGTAGCCGACGAAGCCGGTGATCCTCCAGCGGTCGTTCTGCTTGCGGCAGAAGTAGAGCGTCTGCCAGTTCAGCACGTCGTCGCTGCCGTCAGCGCGGCGGATGGTGCCGTCGAACTTCTTGCGCGCCAGGGCAACATCGCCTGATATGTCGATCTCGGTCAGGTTCGTGGCGCGGAAGATGCCGTCGGCAAGCGGCTCGGCATAGGCGGTTGCAGCCGTCTCGGCCGCCTGGCGCAGCCACTCGTCGCGATAGGTCCCGAGCGACGGAAAGGCGGCATTCCAGTCGTCAGGATTGGCAGCGTTGTGGGCATGGATGCCGAGGAAGCGCTGTTCGTCGAAGTCGTCCGCAACCATCGACCAGTCCTGATCGACAAAGGCTGCGATATCGCGCTCGACCAGCATCTCCCAGATCCGGGCGCGGTCGATGTCGTCGGGGAAGGGGTTCTGCCTGGAGTTCATTCAGTCACCTAGGGGAAGTCTTGGGTCGTCGACCTTCAGCATGCTGAGGCTTTGCTTGATGCGGCGCAGGCCTTCGAGCACGTTCGTGCCGCGGGATTCGGCGGTGGCTGTCGCGATCATGTCGAGGATGGCGAGCAGGGCGAAACGCGATGAGGTTGGCTTGTAGATGTTGCCGTCCTCGATCGGCTGGAACGGGATGACGATGTCGGCGACTTTGGCCAGTGCCGATCCGGGCGCGGTTATGGCGACGGTCTGCGCGCCATATTGGCGGGCGACCTGCACGGCATCGATCACCGACTTGGCATGGCCGGAAACGGAGAAGGCAACGACGGTCGACTCGGGCCTGGCGACCGCCGCGTACATGCGCTGCAGCTGGCCGTCGACCTGGGCCACGGCAGACAGGCCGAGGCGAAACAGGCGGTTCTGCAACTCCGTCGCCATCATCGATGAGATGCCGCCGGAGCCGAAGCACAAGATGTGCGGCGAGGCCGAAAGCCGCTCGGCCACCGAGATCAGCGTGCCCATGTCGAGACTGTCCGAAGCGCGCTGGATCGCCACGACAGCGGCTTCGGTGACGGCGGAGGCGATGCGCTGCTCGCGTGCGTCGCGGCTCAGCGGCTCGGGCTTGAGATACTGGCCGCCGATGGCGATGGCCTGTGCCAGGAAGAACTTGAAATCGCGCACGCCGTCGCAGCCGAGGTTGCGACAGAAGCGGGTAACTGTCGGTTCGCTGACGCCGACACGCGCGGCGATCTCCGAAATGGCGGCCTTGGAAGCGAAGTCGAGATCCGACAGCACAAGGCTGGCCAGGCGCTTGTCGGACTTGGAGCCGTCCTGCGCCATGACCTGAAGCCGGGTGATGATGTCGGCGATGTTGCTCATACGGGCAGGCCGGTTGCCTTGTCGAAAAGATGGATGTTCCTGGGATCGGCGGTCACCGGCAGCGTCTCGCCCGGCTTGACCGACACGCGGTCGCGGAACACGGCGCGCACCTGCTCGCCGCCGACCGCGCCATAGATGTGCGTCTCGGAACCGGTCGGCTCGACGACGTCGATCCTGAGCTTCATCGCCGCATCGGTGCCGCTGATGACGAAGTGCTCCGGCCGGATGCCTGCCTCGACCGCGCCTGCGAAGGCCGACGCGCGGCTGCCGTTCAGCGCCAGTCTTTCGCCGTCGGCCGTCTCGAAATAGGCGCCCGCCGCACCGAGCCTGCCCGAGACGAAGCTCATCGACGGCGAGCCGATGAAGCTCGCGACGAACTTGTTGGCCGGTCTGTCGTAGAGTTCGAGCGGTGCACCCACCTGCTGGATCTTTCCCTGGTTCATGACGACGATGCGGTCGGCCATGGTCATGGCCTCGATCTGATCGTGTGTCACGTAAACCACCGTCGATTTCAAGCGCTGATGCAGCGCCTTGATCTCGGTGCGCATCTGGACGCGCAACTGGGCGTCGAGATTGGAAAGCGGTTCGTCGAACAGGAACACCGAGGGTTCGCGCACGATGGCGCGGCCCATGGCGACGCGCTGGCGCTGGCCACCGGAGAGCTGGCGCGGATAGCGGTCGAGATAGGAATGCAAGTTGAGGATGGCAGCGGCGTTCTTCACCTTGGCATCGATCGCCGCCGCTGCCTCACCTCTGATCTTCGGGCCGAAGCCGATGTTTTCGGCCGCGGTGAGATGGGGAAACAGCGCATAGGACTGGAAAACCATGGCGATGTTGCGCTTCTGCGGCGGCAGGTCGTTGGCGCGCACGCCGCCGATCAGAAGATCGCCATGGCTGATCGGTTCGAGCCCAGCCAGCATACGCAGCAAGGTCGACTTGCCGCAGCCGGAGGGGCCGACGAGCACGACGAACTCGCCGCTCGGAATGTCGAGATTGATGTTGTCGAGCACGCTGTGCTGGCCGAACGACTTGGACAGGTTGCGGAAGGTCACGCCGGTCATGGTCTTCACGCTCCCAATATGTCGTCGATGAAAGGCAGGCAGCCGGCGGTCAGCCCGGCGTCGACAGGCAGCACCGTGCCGGTAATGCCTGAGGCGCGCGGCGAGGCGAGGAAAGCGACCGCTTCGGCCACCTCCTGCGCATTGACGATGCGGCCAAGCGGATAGAGCCGCTGCAGCTTGCCCAGGATCGCGGGGTCCTTGGCAAGGCGATGATCCCAGGCGGGCGTATGGATAGAGCCCGGGCAGACGACGTTGGCGCGGATGCCCTGGCGGCCGTGCTCGACAGCAATGGCGCGCGACAGGGCATTGATGCCGGCCTTGGCAGCCGCATAGGCCGGATTGCCGAAGTGCGACAGCGCGTTGACCGAGGAGATGAAGACGAAGGTACCCGAGGCGCGCTTGACCATCGGCTTGAGCAATGCGTTGGTGAGGCTGGCGACGCCGGTCAGGTTGAGGTCGATCTCGGTTTCGATCCGCTCCTGGGTCAGCGCCGGCATGATTTCGGCGCGCGTCCAGCCGGCATTGTTGATGACGATGTCGGGCACGCCGTCAGCTTCGACCAGCTTGCGCGAGGCGGCTTCCAGTCTGGCGCGATCGGTCAGGTCGAAGCTGTGGCGGCCGGCGAGATCGAGCCCGTCCATCGCTTCGATCGACTGGTCGCAGCCGATGACGCGGGCGCCACGCGCGGCAAAAATAGTTACCAGCACCCGGCCGAGGCCGCCGCCGGCTCCGGTGATCAGGACGGACTTTTGCCGAAACTCGTCGTCTAGGTTCAATTCTGTGCTCCCACAGCGATCTTGGCCGCTTTCTGCCTTCAGGACTATGGCTGAAAATGTAATTAAGCAACAAAGAAAATCGCTTGATATGCCGAAAATCGCCGATAATGTAAGAAAGTCACTTAATCAAACAGGCGCGTGAAGCGCTGGAGGAGCGGGCCTGCGCCCGCGGGAGCAAGGGAACACCGACATGGCGATTTCAAAGTGGAAGAGCGGCCTGCTGGCCGGGTTGAGCGTGCTGGCCTTGGCAGCCCAGGCGAATGCCGGCGAGGTCCGGGTGACGGTCGCCGAATACAGCTCGAAGACCGGCCCCTATTTCCAGGAAGTGGAAAAGGCGTTCGAGGCGGCCAATCCCGGCATCGACGTCAAGTTCGAGGTCGTGCCGTGGGATGTGCTGCTGCAGAAGCTGACCACCGACATCACCGCCGGCACCAATGCGGACCTGTCGATCATCGGTACGCGCTGGCTGATCGACTTCGTCCAGCAGGACGTCGCTGAGCCGCTCGACAGCTACATCACGCCCGACTTCAAGGGCCGTTTCATCGATACCTTCCTGTCGCCCTCGATCATGGACGGCAAGACCTACGGCCTGCCGATCGCCGCTTCGGCGCGCGCCATGTATTACAACAAGGAACTGCTCGAAAAGGCAGGTGTCGCCAACCCGCCGGCGACCTGGGCCGAGCTCAAGGACGCTGCCGCCAAGATCAAGGCGCTGGGCGGCGAGAACTATGGCTACGGCTTGCAGGGCAAGGAAATCGAGACCGACGTCTATTATTATTACGCGATGTGGTCGCAGGGCTCGGAGATCCTCGACAAGGATGGCAGCTCGGGCCTCGACAGCGCCGGCGCCATCGAGGCGGCCAAGCTCTACAAGTCGCTGATCGACGAGGGGCTGACCCAACCCGGCGTCACCTCCTATGCGCGTGAGGACGTGCAGAACCTGTTCAAGCAGGGCAAGGTCGGCATGATGATTACAGCCCCCTTCCTGTCCAACCAGATCAAGGAAGAAGCGCCGAACCTGAAATATGGTGTCGCTGCCATCCCGGCTGGACCGACGGGTGCACGCGGTACCTATGGCGTCACCGATTCCATCGTCATGTTCAAGAACTCGAAGAACAAGGACGAGGCCTGGAAGCTGCTCGACTTCCTGTTCCAGACCGACTGGCGCGCCAAGTTCACCCAGGGCGAGGGCTTCCTGCCGGTGAACAAGGAAGAGGCCAAGATGGACTACTACGTCAACAACGCCGACCTCGCCGCCTTCACGGCACTCCTGCCCGACGCCCGCTTCGCGCCGGTCATTCCGGGCTGGGAAGAAATCGCCCAGATCACCTCTGATGCGATGCAGAAGGTCTATCTTGGCGAGGGCGATCCGGAAGCCCTTCTCAAGGAAGCAGCGGCCAAGGCCGACGGCATCCTGAAGAAGTAGTCTCTTCTCCCTTCCGCCGGTGGCGCACTGGGTGCGCCGCCGGTTCCCTTTCCCGTGCTCCGGCCAAGGCTCTCATGCACAATCGCGCCCTGCCATATCTGCTGACGCTGCCGAGCCTGATCCTGGCCGCGGTGGTGATCTTCTGGCCCGTCGTCGACCTGATCCAGATCGCCACCCACGACGTCAGCCGCTTCGGCCAGCTGCGCGACTTCAACGGCGTGGCCAATTTCTCGGCGCTGGTCGCCGATCCCGATTTCATCAAGGCGCTGCTGCGGACCGGGGTGTGGACGGCCGCCGTGGTTGGCGGCGCGCTCCTGGTCTCGATCCCCGTGGCGGTCATCCTCAACACTGACTTCTACGGCCGCTCGGTGGCGCGGGTCATCGTCATGCTGCCCTGGGCGGTGTCACTGACGATGACGGCCATCGTCTGGCGCTGGGCGCTGAACGGCGAAAGCGGCATGCTGAACTCTGCCCTGCGCGGGCTCGGCCTCGCCGACCAGAACATCCAGTGGTTGGCTAGTGCTGCGACCGCATTCCCGATGCAGATCATGATCGGCATCTTGGTGACGGTGCCGTTCACCACCACCATCTTTCTGGGTGGGCTGTCGTCGATCCCCGACGACCTCTACGAAGCCGCCGCCCTCGAAGGTGCGGGGCCGGTGCAGCAGTTCAAGCGGATCACTTTTCCGCTGCTCAAACCCTTCGTCAACATCGCCATCGTGCTCAACACGATCTATGTCTTCAATTCGTTCCCGATCATCTGGGTGATGACGCAAGGCGGGCCGGCCAATTCGACCGACATCCTCGTCACCCATCTCTACAAGCTGGCTTTCCGTGTTGGCAAACTCGGCGAGGCCTCGGCCGTCTCGCTGGTGATGCTGGCGATCCTGCTCGTCTTCACCGCCATCTACATCAGGCTCGCCATGCGGGGAGAACGGGCATGATCTCGCCGAAGCTCAAGCGCACCTTCATCGCCTGGGCGCTGCTCGCGCCGCTGGTCGTGGTCACGCTGTTCCCGTTCGCGGTGATGTTCCTGACCGCCGTCAAGCCGGCCCAGGAAGTGCTGACGCCAAGCTGGTGGCCGAGCGAATTCCGCTGGCGCAATTTCTACGACATGTGGGTCGCGGCCGGTTTCGGCCAGGCGCTGGTCAACTCGTTGCGCGTGTCGCTGATCGCCACCATCGGCGCCATCCTCGTCTCTATTCCCGCCGCCTATGCCATGTCGCGTTTCCGCTTTGCCGGGCATGGCGCCTTCCGGCATTTCCTGCTTGTGTCGCAGATGATCTCGCCGATCGTGCTGGTGCTCGGCCTGTTCCGGCTGCTCGCTTCCTTCGGTCTTGTCGAAAGCCTGAATGCCGTCGGCGGCGTCTACATGGCCTTCAACATCGCCTTCACCGTGTGGATGCTGCAGAGCTATTTCGACACCATCCCGCGCGATCTCGAGGAAGCCTCGTGGATGGAAGGTGGCAGCCGCTGGCTGACCCTGCGCAAGGTGTTTTTGCCGCTCTGCGTGCCGGCAATCGCCGTCACCGCCATCTTCACCTTCATCAATGCGTGGAACGAGTTCGTCGTCGCACTGACCATGCTGCGCAGCCAGGAAAGCTACACGCTGCCGATCCAGGTGTTTTCGCTCGTCGCCGGCCGCTATACCGTCGAATGGCACTACGTCATGGCTGCAACGCTCGTCGCCACCGTGCCGGTCGCCATCCTGTTCGTCTGGCTGCAGCGCTACCTGGTCCGCGGGCTGGCCCTCGGCGCCGTCAAGTAACCCTTACCTCCCGACAACAAAGAAACGAACCCAAGATGCGCATCTTCACCGCCTCGCTGGCGACAGAAACCAATACCTTCTCGCCGGTGCCGACAGACCGTGCATCGTTCGAGATGGCGTTCTATGCCGGGCCGGGCCAGCATCCGGAGACGCCGACCTTGTGCTCGTCGCCGATCGTGGCGCTGCGCCGTCGCGCCGAGGCCGATCGCCTGACCGTCATCGAGGGCACGGCGACCTGGGCCGAGCCGGGCGGACTGGTGCAGCGCCAGACCTTCGAGGCGCTGCGCGACGAGATCCTCGACCAGCTCCGGGCTGCCATGCCTGTCGATGCCGTCATCCTCGGCCTGCACGGCGCCATGGTGGCGCAGGGTTATGACGACTGCGAAGGCGACCTGCTCGCCCGGGTCCGTGACATCGTCGGGCCCGACGTCGTTGTCGCTTCCGAGTTCGATCCGCACAGCCATCTGACGCCGAAACGCGTCGCCGCCTGCAACGTGCTCGCGGCCTTCCTCGAGTTCCCGCATACCGATTTCTATGAGCGCGGCGAACATGTCGTCGAGCTTGGACTGGCCGCTGCGCGCGGCGAGATCAAGCCAGTCATCTCGACCTTCGACTGCCGCATGATCACGGTGTTGCCGACCAGCCGCGAGCCGATGCGCTCCTTCGTCGACCGCATCAAGGCGCTGCACGGCAAGGACGGCATCCTGTCGGTGTCGGTGATCCATGGTTTCATGGGCTCCGACGTGCCGGAGATGGGTTCGCGCATCGTGGTCGTCACCGACAATGACAAGGCCAAGGGCGATGCGCTGGCCGAAAAGCTCGGCCGCGAACTCTATGCCATGCGCGAAAAGACGGCGATGGAGATGCTCGACACTGACGCCGGCATCGACCGGGCGCTGGCCGCGCGCAAGGCCAACCCGACCAAGCCGGCAGTCATCGCCGATGTCTGGGACAATCCGGGCGGCGGCGTTGCCGGCGACGGCACCTTCGTTCTGCGCCGGATGCTGGAGCGTGGCCTCGACAAGGTTGGTGTCGCCACCATCTGGGATCCGATCGCGGTGACCTTCTGCCATGCCGCCGGAGAAGGCGCCATCATCGACCTGCGCTTCGGCGGCAAGGCAGGCCCGCAGGCCGGCGAGCCGATCGACGGCAGGGTTCAGGTGCTGAAGACCGTCGAGGAAGGCTGGCAGAGTTTCGGACCGAGCCGTGTCACGCTCGGGATGACGGCGCTGGTGCGTATTGTCGGTACCGAGGTCGACGTCATCCTCAACACCAACCGCACCCAGACCTTCGAGCCCGACATTTTCTCAAATCTCGGCGTTGATCCTGCGGACAAGGACATTTTGCTCGTCAAGTCGACCAACCATTTCTATGCCGGTTTCGCGCCGGTGGCGGCCGAGATCGTCTATGTCGACGCGCCGAGCTCCTATCCGAGCAATCCGCGCGTGACCAATTACACCAAGCTTGTCCGTCCGATCTGGCCCCGGGTGAGCGATCCCTGGGCGTGAGCGGCGGGGCGTTTAGCCCCGCCTTTCGTCCGTCAGGTCGCTGGCCGGAACGGCTTGGCGAGCGAAGCCGGGAAGTGCAGCGCCAGCATCTGGCGGTTCTGCGAGATGATGACCAGCACCACGATCGTTGCCAGATAAGGCAGGGCGGAGAGCAGTTCCGAAGGCACCGCGATACCAAGCGCCTGGCCCTGCAGCTGCAGGATGGTCATGCCGCCGAACAGCCAGGCGCCGAGCAGCACGCGCAGTGGTCGCCATGTCGCGAAGACAACCAGCGCCAGCGAGATCCAGCCCTTGCCGGCGGTCATGTTCTCGACCCAGAGTGGGGTGTAGGCAACCGACAGATAGGCGCCGGCAAGTCCGGCCATCAGCCCGCCGAACAGCACGGCGAGATAGCGGATCCTGATCACCGGATAGCCGATGGCATGCGCCGTCTCGGGTGACTCGCCGATGGTGCGCAGCACCAGCCCGCCCTTTGTGCGGTACAGGAACCAACTGATGACGAAGAACATGATGATGGCGAAATAGACCATCGGGTCGAAGCGGAATAGCATCGGCCCGATCACCGGAATGTCGGAGAGATAGGGGATGTAGATCTTCTTCAGTGCGTCGATCGGCGCCGAGCCGAAATTGCGGCCGAGAAATGCCGACACGCCCGAGCCGAAGATGGCGAGCGCCAGGCCGGCGGCATACTGGTTGGTCAGGAAGGTCAGCGCCAGCACGCCGAACAGCAGCGATGCGGCGGCCCCTGCAAGCGCGCCGGCCAGGATGGCGACCGGCATCGGCAGCCCGGCGACGATGGCCCAGAAGGCGAAGGCGGCACCCATCAGCATCATGCCTTCGATGCCGAGGTTGAGGACGCCCGATTTCTCGACGACGAGTTCGCCGAGCGCTGCAAAGATCAATGGTGTTGCGGCAATGATGGTGCCGGTGAAGATGGCAATGAACAAGTCCATCAGGCATGCTCCGGAATGCGGCGAAGCCGGTAGAAGATGAAGAAGTCAGCGGCAAGCAAGAAGAACAGCAATATGCCTTGGAAGATGCGGGTGAGCGCAGCCGACAGGCCGAGGTTCATTTGCACTGCTTCGCCGCCGAGGAACAAGAGCGACATCAGCAATCCGCCCAGCACGATGCCAAAAGCGTTAAGACGGCCGATGAAGGCGACGATGATCGCCGCGAAACCATAGCCGGGCGAGATTTGCGGCGACAGCTGTCCGAGCGGGCCGGAGACCTCGGCCATGCCGGCGATGCCAGCGGCAGCGCCACCGGCAAGCAAACCGGTCCACACGGCAGCGGATTCGCGGAAGCCGGCGTAGCGTGCTGCCAGAGGGGCTGCGCCCGAGACCGACATCTTGTAGCCAAGGAAGCTGCGGTCAGTGAACAGCCACATCAGGAACACGGCGACCACGGTGATGAACACCGAGGCGTTGAGCCGGTAGGCATAGTCGAAAGGCTCGAACATCGCCGCCGCCGACAGCAGGGCCGTCTGCGGATAGTTGAAGCCGGCCGGGTCGCGCCAGGGGCCGTGCACCAGCCACGACAACAAGAGCGTCGCGATATAGGTCAGCATCAGCGTGACCAGGATTTCGTTGGTGTTCATCCGCGCCCTGAGGAAGGCAGGGATGGCGGCCCAGGCCATGCCGGCGATGGCGCCGGCGAAGAACATCAGCGGCAGCAGCAGCCAGCTGTCGGGATTGGGGTAGAACAAGCCCACGCCGCAGGCGGCGAGGGCGCCGATGATCAACTGGCCCTCGGCGCCGATGTTCCAGACATTGGCGCGGAAGCCGACGGCAAGGCCGCAGGCGATGAGGATGAGCGGCGACGCCTTGAGCAGCCACTCGGACAGCCCGTTCAGCGAATTGAGCGGGGTGATGAAGAAGGCTTGCAATGTCGCCAGCGGGTCGTAGCCGAGCACGGCAAACAAAAGCGAGCCGACGAGAAGGGTGAGCACGGTCGCGATGACCGGCGCCGCCACCCGCATCCTGGCGGATGGTTCCGGTCTTTGTTCAATCCTGAATCGCAACTTCGCCTCTCCCATTGGTGCCGTTGCCGCGGTCGACCCTTGTCATCAGCAGGCCGATTTCCTCGCGGTTGGTTTTTGTCCTGATCAGTGGCGGCGAGACCTGGCCCTGGCAGATGACAAGCAGCCGGTCGCAGATCTCGAACAGTTCGTCGAGCTCCTCCGAAATCACCAGCACGGCCGCGCCCGACCGGCTCAGATCGACAAGCGTCTGGCGGATGAAGGCGGCGGCGCCGACGTCGACACCCCAGGTCGGCTGCGCCACCAGGAACAGCTTCGGTTCGAGCGCGATCTCGCGGCCGACGATGAATTTCTGCAGGTTGCCGCCCGACAGGCTCTGGGCGCTCGACTGCGGGCCGTTGGCCTTGACCTTGAAACGCTCGATGATCTTGGCGGCGAAGCTGTTTGCCTGCTTGCGGTCGACGAGACCGTTGCGCACCAGGCCGGAGCGGTGGGCCGTCAGCACGGCGTTCTGCCACAGCGCGTGCGGCGGCACCGCGCCGCGGCCAAGCCGCTCTTCCGGCACGAAGGCCATGCCGAGTTTGCGCCTTTCGCTGGCGTTGAGATGGGCCGCAGCCTTGCCGCCGATCTGGATCGACAGCGCATTGGCATGTGTCCGTTCGCCGCTGAGCAGCGAGATCAGCTCGGCCTGGCCATTGCCGGAGACGCCGGCAAGCCCGACGATCTCGCCACCGCGTACCTCGAAGGAGACGTTCTTGAGTTCGACGCCGTATTTGTCGCGGGCAGGGGCGGTGAGCCCGCGCACCTCGAGCACCGGTTTGTCGCTCGGCACCGAGGGTGAGACGTGCATTTCGGGCAGCTCGGCGCCGACCATCAGCCGCGCAAGTTGCGCCGAGGTGCTTTCCTTGGGTCTTGCGGTGCCGGTGACCTTGCCGTTGCGCAGCACTGTCGCGGTGTCGCAGAGCTCCTGCACTTCATCGAGCTTGTGGCTGATGTAGACGATCGAACAGCCTTCGGCGGCGAGCTGGCGCAGCGTCTCGAACAGCTTGACGACGGCCTGCGGCGTCAGCACCGAGGTCGGCTCGTCGAGGATCAAAAGCTTCGGCGCCTGCAGCAGGCAGCGCACGATCTCGACGCGCTGGCGCTCGCCGACGGACAGGTCGTGGACGCGGCGATAGGGGTCGATCGGCATGCCGTAGCGGTTCGACAGTTCAGTGATCTGGCGCGCCAGCGTGTCGAGGTCGAAGCTGCTCGACACCGCAAGTGCGATGTTCTCGACCACGGTGACCGATTCAAACAGCGCGAAATGCTGGTAGACCATTTCGATGCCGAGCGCGCGCGAGGTCGCCGGGGTGTGCGCGGCAATGGGCTTGCCGTCGCAGAAGATCTCGCCGGAATCCGCCTGGGCGGCGCCGTAGATGATCTTCATCAGGGTCGATTTGCCGGCGCCGTTTTCGCCGAGCACGGCGTGGATTTCGCCTGGCATGATCGACATCGAGATGTCGTCATTGGCGATGATGCCGGGATAACTTTTGGTGATGTTGCGCAATTCGAGGCGTGGGGGCATAGCCGGGTCCTGCCGTGAGGGTTGGACGGTGCGCAGCCATAGACCAACCGGGGCGGTGCATGACCCCGAAAATCGGAACCGATTTTCGGGAAGGATCGTGCACCCATTTTAAGCGCTACAGCGTCCTTTGCGTGTCCAACTGGACACCAGGCGCTGTAGCGCCCCGGTGGAATTGCTAGCGGTTGCGAGGGAGGATCAGGCGAGCTTGCCGATCATTCCCTTGACGAACCAGTTCATGCCGCGGATGTCGGCATCGGCCAGCACGCTGCCGGCCGCGACCTTGACGTTGCCGTCCTGGTCCTTGAGTTCGCCGGCATAGGGGTGGATCTTGCCGGAGCCGATGTCCGCCTCGAGTTGCTTGAGCTTGGTGATCACGTCGGCCGGGATCGCCTCATTGTAAGGCGCCATCTTGACGACGCCACCGGCCAGGCCGTCCCAGCGCGCCTCGGGCTTCCAGGTGCCCGCGGCAACGCCCTTGGCGGCGCCGACATAGTCGCTCGACCAGTCGAGGGTGAAGGCGGTGAGCTGCTTGCCCGAGCCGAACTTGGCCATGTCGCTGGCGTAACCAATCGACCATGCGCCGCCTTCGCCGGCAACCTGCACGCCGGTGGCGGTATCGGTCATCGAGCAGATGACGTCGCAGCCCTGCGACAAAAGCGTGTTGGCGGCTTCCTTTTCCTTGCCCGGATCGAACCAGGAATTGAGGAAGATGGCGTTGCAGGTGGCCTCGGGATTGACGCTCTGGGCGCCGAGCAGAAGCGCGTTGGCCGGGCCGACGATGTCGGGGATCGGAAAGCCGCCGATGAAGCCGATCTTGCCATTCTTGCTCATATGCGCGCCGGCGGCACCGGCAACGAAAGTGCCTTCGTAATACTTGGCCTCGAAGGTGCCGAGATTGGCGAGGTGGACGATACCGGAGCAATGCTCGAAGGCGACCTTCGGGAAGCGCGGCGCCACCTTCTGCATCGGCGTGCCATGCGAGAAGGAGGTGCCGAAGATTAGTTGGTTGCCGGAAGCGGCGAGCTCGCGGAAGACGCGTTCGGCGTCCTGCGGCATGAAGATGTTGTCGATGACGGTGAGCGCCACCTTGTCGCCGAACTCGGCCTTGATGGCATCGACGCCAAGGCTGTGCTGCTTGGTCCAGCCGATGTCGGCGATCGGCGAGACGTAGACGACGCCGATCTTGAGCGGCTCCTGGGCGCTGGCGATGCCGGCAAGGCCGCTGGTGCCGAGTGCCGCGCCCGCGGCACCGGAATATTGCAGAAATTGCCGTCTGGTCAGATTGAACATGGTGGTAACCCTCTGTTGGTTGGATGCGCCCGGCTTTGTGCCGGGTCTATTTTACGACGTGGACATGGGTGTGCGTCCGTGCCCGGCCATTCTCTCCTGCCTTCTTTCTTGGTGCCGGTTTCGGCGGCTCGCCTGCCTTGCCGTCGAGATAGGGTTCGAGCGCTTCGCGTGGCGTCAGCTCGGGAAAGACCTGGCGGTCCATGATGTAACCGCGCACGACGGAGCGGTGGTGCGCGTCGATCAGCTCCATTGCCGGCTTGAGCCGGCCCTTTTCGAGAAGTTCGATGAGCTTGGCGTGGTCGTCGAGCAGGTTGCAATAGTCGAAGTCGGCGGTGATCAGCGAACGCAGCAAGGTGGTGCGGCGGACCAGCTGGGCGTGAATTTCCTGCATCACCTTGTTGCGGCTTAGGCGCACGAAGACGGTGTGGAACTCCTGGCCGAGCACGTCGGCGAGTGCGTCGTTGCCTGAAGCCACGGCCTTGCGCTGGCGCTCGACATGCTGGCGCAGTTCGGCCCAGCCGGCAGGCCCGAGACGGTCGCTCAGCTGGGCGGCGACGCCCTGTTCGACAAGGGTCAGCGCGTCATAGATCTCCATCGCGTCCTGCATGCTGGGACGGGCGACGAAGGCGCCGCGGTTGCGCTCGATTTGGGCAAGGCCGTCGTCGGCAAGGCGGATCAGCGACTGGCGGATGACGATGCGGCTGACGTCGAAGACCTCCGACAGCTCGCGCTCGCCAAGCTTGCAGCCGGGCACGAGGCGGTGATCGAGGATCGCCCGCGTCAGTATGTCGGCAATGGCCTGCGAGCGGTTGCTCATGGCGTTCTCCTTCCCGCCAGCGCCTTCGGCTTGCTTGACGGCCAGCCCGGGTTCGCGCCACGCCGGCGGCGTCGCATATCCCGGGTTACGGTTTCCATATCGGTATTCAATCGCTGGCGCCTGTCAACCAAAATTCTCACATCGGCATGCAATTTCTTATTGATTGATATCCAATCCTGTGTTTCCAATGAGGACATAACAGAGCTAGGTTCACGGGGAAGTGCTAGCCAACAGGGAGGGTGCGATGAGCACAGCAGCCCTTTGTAGCGACAGAGTCCTGCTTAACGATTGGCATGTGGTTGCGGACCTCGCCAACCTGTCGGTCGGCGCGCCGTTTCACACCCGTCTGCTGGGCGTCGACATCACCATCCATTGCCGCGGGCGCTACAACAAGGAAGTCGTCCGCGACGACACCGGCGCCCTGGTCACTTCGACCAAGCGCTACGGTTTCCTCTGGGCCTGCCTCGGCAAGCCGGAGCGCGACATCGTTTTTGTGCCGGAGGCCGAGGAAGGCGATCGGTATCTCGTCACCGGTGGCTCGATCGCGGTCAAGGTGTCGGGCTTGAGGATGGTCGAGAACTTTCTCGACATGGGCCATTTCCCCTTCGTTCACACCGGCTGGCTCGGCGACGAGCCACATACGGAGGTCGCGCCCTACAAGGTCGAGCTGACGGCCGCCGACGAGCTGGTCGCGACCGAATGCAAGTTCTACCAGCCGGTGGCTTCGCCGACGGCCAAGGGAGGTTTTGTCGTCGACTACATCTACAAGGTGATCCGGCCCTACACGGTGGCGCTCTACAAAAGCAATCCGGTGCAGAAGGATCGGCTCGACGTCATCACCCTGTTCGTCCAGCCGGTCGATGAGGACAATTGTGTTGCCCATCCCTTCCTTGCCTACCTCAAGGATGGGATCGACGAGGCTGGCATTCGCAGCTTCATGCAACTGATCTTCGCCCAGGACAAGCCGATCCTGGAGAACCAGGTGCCCAGGCGCCTGCCACTCGACCCTCGCGCTGAAACGCCCATCCGGGCCGATGCCGTCGCCGTGCTGTACCGGCGCTGGCTGCGCGACAAACCGGTCACTTACGGCGCAATACCGGCGCGGATGTGATCCGCACCCTTTGTGAAGGATATGCATATGACCAAGACGCGATGCACGGATCAGGTGATCCTCGACCTCTGGCACCCGCTGGCCGCCCTGTCGGAAGTGGCAGCTGGTGTCGTCGTCGACACGGTGCTGCTCGAGGAGCGTCTCAGCTTTGCCATTGACGGTGAGGGAAATGCGGCTGTCTGGCGCGATCGCGCCGATCTCGCCGAGGGCAGCCCTGTCGATATTGCCGTCATTTCCGGCAAGCTGCCGCTGAAGCTCGCCTATGGCTACATCTGGACCTCGCTCGGCAACCCGCCGGCCGACTTGTTCCCGATTCCAGAGTTTGACGAGGTCGATCGCCGCAAGCTCAACGCCGCCACTTTTGGCGTCAATGTCTCGGCGCCGCGGGCGATCGAGAACTTTCTCGATATGGGCCACTTCCCCTATGTCCACACCGATATCCTCGGCGCCGAACCGCACACGGAAGTGAAGGAATACGATGTCGAGATTTCCGTCGATCGCGACGAAATCCTGGCGACACGCTGCCGCTTCTTCCAGCCGATGGCATCGACGGCCTCGGACGGCGGCGCCGACGTCGACTACATCTACCGCGTGCCGCATCCCTATTGCTCGGTGCTCTACAAGTCGAGCCCGCTCGACGAGAGCCGCCTCGATGTCATCGCCGTCTTCCTGCAGCCGATCGACCAGGAGCATGTCCGCGCCCACATGCTGCTGTGCGTGCTGGACGAAGACAATGAGGACAAGGTCATCAAGCGCTTCCAGCAGACCATCTTCGGGCAGGACAAGCCGATCCTGGAAAACCAGTTCCCGAAGCGCCTGCCGCTCGATCCGCGCGCCGAAACACCAATCCGTGCCGACAAGTCGGCGATCGCCTACCGCCGGTGGCTGAGCCAGAAGGGCGTGACCTACGGGGTCATCCCGGCCGCCACCTGAGCGCCTGAGGGCGCCAACGAAAAGATCTTAGCGAGGACCATATGCTCGACCTAGCCAAATCCAGATGGCATCCCATCGCCGCGGCGCACGACCTTCCGTTGCGTCATGTTTTCCACGGCCAGCTGCTCGGCCGCGAGTTCGCGGTCTGGCGTGCCGATGATGGATACGTCAACATCTGGGAAAACCGCTGCCTGCATCGCGGCGTCCGCCTGTCGATCGGCATCAATGATGGCCGCGAGCTGAAGTGCCAGTACCATGGTTGGCGCTACTCGAACCGCACGGCCGGCTGCACCTACATCCCGGCGCACCCGGCCGACGCACCGGCCCGCACCATCACCAACCGCACCTTTGCCGCCACCGAGCGTTACGGTCTCGTCTGGTCGGCGGAAGAACCGCAGGGCGAAGTGCCGGAGGTGGCAGGGCTCGCCGAGGGTCGGCTGCTGGCGCTGCGCGGCATCCCGGTCAATGCGCCGGCCGACGTGGTCGCCGCCAGGCTGAAAGGCTACCGCTTCCAGCCGAGCGGCAGGATCGACGGCTCCGCCGCCAAGGTCGCGGTCGAAGCTGCAAGCACCTTTTCGGTGGTGCTGCGTTCAAGCGAGGCTGATGCCACCACGCTGGCCGTGTTTTTCGTCCAGCCGGTCGATTCCAATCGCTCGGTGATCCGTGGCGTGCTCGACGGGCAGGTCGAAGGCGCTGCGCGCCTTGCCGTGCTGCGCCATCACAATGAGCTGCTCTCCAGGCTGCGTCTGGCGGTCGAGGCCGAGGCGGCGCGCGAGCCGGCACCGGCGCCGCTGGAGCCGGTGATCGAGCGTGTCTCGCCCGAACTCGCCGAGATGCCCGAGGAGAGCAAACACGGCCGCAAGGCGACGATCCGTGTCGAGGTCGCCAGGAAGTGGCCGGCCGCCGATGGTATCGCCGGCTTCGAGCTTCGCCCGATCAAGGGCCTGCTGCCGACCTTCCAGCCCGGCGCCCATATCGACGTGCACCTGCCCAATGGGCTGATCCGGCAATATTCGATCACCAACGGCCCGGGCGAAAGCGACAGCTACGTCATCGGCGTCAAGCTGGAGCGCGATTCCAAGGGCGGGTCGACCTGCCTGCACGAGACAGTGCGCGAAGGTGACGTGCTGGCGATTTCCGAGCCGCGCAACAATTTCCCGCTGCGCCGCGACGCGGTGAAGACCATCTTCATCGCCGGCGGTATCGGCATCACGCCGTTGCTCGCCATGGCCCAGGCGCTCAACAACCAGAACCTGGTGCATGAGCTGCACTACTTTGCCCAGAACGAAGCGCAGCTTGCCTTCCCGGAGAAGACCAGCACGCTCGGCGCCTCGCTCAAGCCGCATCTCGGCCTTTCGCCAGACCAGACCGGCGCCAAGCTGCGCGAGATCCTCAGCGGCTACGGTCCCGACAAGCATGTCTATCTCTGCGGTCCCGGCCCGATGCTGGAGGCGGCGCGTCATATCGCGGCTGAGATGGGCTGGCCCGAAACGGCGGTGCATTTCGAATACTTCAAGAACACCAATGTCATCGACGACAGCACCAGTTTCGAGGTGGCGCTGGCGCGCTCCTGCATGACGCTGACGGTGCCATCAGGCAAGACGATCCTCGAGGTGATGCGCGACGCCGGCATCGACATGCCGTCTTCCTGCGAGCAGGGCGCCTGCGGCACCTGCCTCGCCACCGTCATCGAAGGCGAGCCCGACCACCAGGACGTCTATCTCAACGATGCCGAGCGCAAGTCCGGCACCAAGATCATGACCTGCGTGTCGCGTGCCAAGTCGGCGCGGCTTGTGCTCGACCTCTAGGAGTTTTTGATGATCACGCTCTACGACTACGAACTGTCGGGCAACTGCTACAAGCTGCGCCTTTTGATGAGCATGCTCGGCGTCGACTGGAAGACGGTGCCGGTCGATTTCTACCCCGGGCGCGAGCACAAGTCGGACTGGTTCCTCAGGATCAATCCGCTCGGCCAGCTGCCTGTCATCGACGACGACGGGCTTATGCTGCGCGACGCCCAGGCGATCCTCGTCTACCTCGCCTCGAAATATGACGCGGCGGGAACCTGGTACCCGCGCGACAATCCCGCCCTGCTCGGCGAGGTCAGCCAGTGGCTGGCCTTTGCCGACGGCATCACCGCCACCGCATCCGCCGCCCGCCTGCACGACGCTCTGTTCTACGACTTCGACGTCGAGGCGGCCCGCACTGGCGCGCACCGGCTGTTCCGCATTCTCGATGAGCATCTGTGGTTCGGCGAGCAGGAGGGGCGCGACTGGATCTGCTCGGCGTCACACCCGACGATCGCCGACATCGCCTGCTTCCCCTACATCATGCTGTCGGAAGAGGGCGGCATTTCAAGACAGGACTATCCGGCGATCCGCCGCTGGTGCGATCGGGTCAAACGCATCAAGGGCTTCACGGTCATGTCCGGCGTGTTCCCCGCAGGGCCTGCCAAGGCGGCCTGAAGTCAGAAGACAACATTCAAGCCGGTGACATGCACGGCTGACAATCCAGATTTGGGAGTGAGAAGAAAATGAAAACCCGCGCCGCCGTTGCCGTTGGAGCCGGAAAGCCGCTCGAGATCATGGAGGTGGACCTCGAGGGGCCGCGCGAGGGCGAGGTGCTGGTCGAGATCAAGGCGACCGGCATCTGCCACACCGACGAGTTCACGCTGTCAGGCGCCGATCCCGAAGGCATCTTCCCAGCCATCCTCGGCCATGAGGGTGCCGGCGTCGTCGTCGATGTCGGCAAGGGTGTCACCTCGCTGAAGAAGGGCGACCACGTCATTCCGCTCTACACGCCGGAATGCCGCTCCTGCCCGTCCTGCCTCAGCCGCAAGACCAACCTCTGCACCGCGATCCGCTCGACGCAAGGCCAGGGGCTGATGCCTGACGGCACCTCGCGCTTCTCGATCGGCAAGGACAAGATCTTCCATTATATGGGCTGCTCGACCTTCTCGAACTTCACCGTGCTGCCCGAGATCGCGCTCGCCAAGGTCAATCCGGACGCCCCCTTCGACAAGATCTGCTACATCGGCTGCGGCGTGACGACAGGCATCGGTGCCGTCATCAACACCGCCAGGGTGGAGATCGGTTCAACGGCGATCGTCTTCGGCCTCGGCGGCATCGGCCTCAACGTGCTGCAGGGTCTTCGCCTTGCCGGTGCCGACATGATCATCGGCGTCGACATCAACAATGAGCGCAAGGCCTGGGGCGAGAAGTTCGGCATGACGCATTTCGTCAATCCGAAGGAGGTCGAGGGCGACATCGTTCCTTATCTGGTCAACATGACCAAGCGTGGTGCCGACCAGATCGGCGGTGCCGACTACACCTTCGACTGCACCGGCAACGTCAAGGTGATGCGCCAGGCACTCGAAGCATCACATCGCGGCTGGGGCGAGTCGATCGTCATCGGTGTCGCCGGTGCCGGCCAGGAGATTGCGACGCGTCCGTTCCAGCTGGTCACGGGCCGGACCTGGAAAGGCACCGCCTTTGGCGGCGCACGCGGCCGCACCGACGTGCCGAAGATCGTCGACTGGTACATGGAGGGCAAGATCCAGATCGACCCGATGATCACCCATACGCTGAAGCTCGAAGACATCAACAAGGGCTTCGACCTGATGCATGCAGGCGAAAGCATCAGAAGCGTGGTCGTCTACTAACTCCCAAAGCCGGCCAGGCCCCCATGGCCGGCTCCCCCAAACGCCACGGCTTTTCGCCGGCCCTCAAGCCTCCCAGCTTGGCCCGCGTGTTCCCGAAGCTGGGCGTCGACCGGCGGCGTGTCCGAGGTTTCCACAACCCCTCGGCCGCGCCGCCGGCATCTCTTTGAACGGTTGCAGGTCGCCGCCCCCGAGGTTATGCCGGGGCAGCAATTCTTGACGAGAAGGCAGAGCAGATGAAGACCGTTTCCACGTCGAAGTCGCATGGCGGCATCCAGGGCGTCTTTTCCCACGCCTCCGAGGCCTGCGCCTGCGACATGACCTTTGCCGTCTTCGTGCCGCCGCAAGCCAAGAACGGACCCGTGCCGGTGCTGTGGTATCTCTCGGGCCTGACCTGCACCCACGCCAATGTCATGGACAAGGGCGAATACCGCCGCCTGGCCGCTGAGCTCGGCCTGATCATCGTCTGCCCCGACACCAGTCCGCGCGGCGAAGGCGTGGCCGACGAAAAGGACAACTGGCAGTTCGGTTCGGGCGCCGGCTTCTATGTCGATGCGACGCAGCAGCCCTTTGCCGCGAACTACCGGATGTATTCCTATATCACCGAGGAACTGCCGGCGCTGATCGCCGCAAACTTCCCCGCCGATATGTCGCGCCAGGCGATCTTTGGCCACTCGATGGGCGGGCACGGCGCGCTGACCATCGCACTCAAGAACACGGAGCGCTTCAAGAGCTGCTCGGCCTTCGCACCCATCGCCCAGCCGTCGACCGCCGGCTGGTCGAAGCCGGCGCTGGAGAAGTATCTCGGTGCTGATGAAGCTGCATGGCGCGCCTATGACACGACGCTTCTGATCGAGGACGGCAAGCGGTTTCCGGAGTTCCTTGTCGACCAGGGCTCGGCTGACAGTTTCCTGCAGGAGGGCCTGCGCCCCTGGCTGCTCGACGAGGCCTGCAAGAAGGCAGGCATCGGGCTCACCCTGCGCATGCAGGATGGCTACGACCATTCCTACAACTTCATCTCGACCTTCATGGACGACCATTTGAGGTGGCACGCCGCCCGTCTGGGCTGAACGCGAAAGTCGCTCTCACGGCCTGGCCGCCAGCAGCTTGGCGAAGACATGGCGCTTCGCCTTGCCGATGCTGATCTCCAGCGTGTCATATTGTGCCAGATGCGCCGCGATTGCGCTTGCAAGCATGCAGCCGGTGCCGCGCATGGAAACCGCGATGCGCGACGCCTCGAAGCGGATCGGCTCACGGTCGGGCAAGAGCAGCATGTCGGTGGCGCTCGCTCCCGTGGCATGCCCGCCCTTGACGAGAATGGCGGGCGCTCCGGTCTCGAAAAGCTTTGCTGCCTGGCTGACGATGTCGCCTTCGCCGGAGGCGAGCGGCAGGCCGGTCAGCAGCGCCAGTTCCGGCAGGTTGGGTGTGACCAACGTGCAGAGCGGAAACAGCTTGCGCTTGAGCGCGTCGACGGCGCCGCCGTCGAGCAGCTGACGTCCCGAGGTCGAAGCAAGCACCGGATCGAGCACGACAGGCACCGGCAGGCTGCTCGCCAGCACCGAGGCGACGGTGTCGATCGTCGCGGCCGTTCCCAGCATGCCGATCTTGACCGCAGCAATCGGATTGGCGGCAATGGCCGCGCGCATCTGCTCGGCAATCAGCTGAGGCGGCATCCGTTCGATGCGCTCGACGCGGGCATGTGTCTGCACCGTCACCGCGGTGACGGCGACGCTGCAACGCAAACCGAAGGCCGATACCGTCTCGACGTCGCGGACGATGCCGGCGCCGCCGCTCGAATCCGAGCCGGCGATGATCAGCACATGCGGGGTCATCGCCACTGAGCCGTCGCTGCCAGCCATTCGCGCGTCCGCGCTTCGGGATCAGCGTTGAGCGTGATGTCGGTGACGACGGCAGCTACGTCGGCGCCTTGCGCGAAGACGCCTGCTATGCGGTCGACATTGAGTCCGCCGATGGCGACCAGCGGTGTCGCGCCCACGCGCCGTTTCCAGAGGGCGATGCGGTCGAGCCCTTGCGGCGCCCATTTCATCGCCTTGAGGATGGTCGGATAGACGGGACCAAGCGCGACATAATCGGGCGCGGCGGCAAGTGCTGTGTCGAGTTCGGCGTCGTCATGGGTGCTGAGGCCGAGCTTCATGCCGGCGTGGCGGATCGCTTTGACATCCGCTTCTGCGAGATCTTCCTGGCCGAGATGAACGAAGTCGCAGCCCTCGTCGATAGCGAGGCGCCAGTAGTCATTGACGATGAGCTGGCAGCGGTGGCGTTCGCAGACGGCCTTCGCTGCGCGGATTTCGCGGCGCAGGCCGGCTTCGTCCATGTCCTTGATCCGCATTTGCACCAGCTTGACGCCCAACGGCACCAGCCGCTCGATCCACGCTGCGGAATCGACGATCGGGTAAAACGGGTCGAGCTTCATGAAAATGCTGCCATGCCGATAACGGGGGTGGAGGGGACGGCCATGTCGCGTGCTTCGAGCGGGCCGGCGCGGAAGGCCTGGCGTCCTGCTTCAATCGCCTTGCCGAAAGCCGAAGCCATGGCGACGGGGTCGCCTGCCTTGGCAACCGCCGTGTTGAGCAGCACGGCGTCGTAGCCGAGCTCCATGACGGTGGCCGCATGCGACGGGCGGCCGATGCCGGCATCGACGATGAGCGGCACATCGGGGAAATGACCGCGCAGGCTGCGCAGGGCGTCGAGGTTCTGCGGCCCGCGCGCGGACCCGATCGGCGCACACCAGGGCATCAGCAGCTTGCAGCCGACATCGAGCAAGCGCCCGGCGACGACCAGATCGTCGGTCGTGTAGGGGAAGACGTCGAAGCCTTCGGCAGCCAGGATCTTGGCCGCCTCGACCAGGCCGAACACGTCGGGCTGTAGCGTGTCGTGGTTGCCGATGACCTCAAGCTTGATCCAATCGGTGCCGAACACCTCGCGCGCCATTTTCGCCGTCGTGACCGCCTCCTTGACCGAATGGCAGCCGGCGGTGTTGGGCAACACCCGGACGCCGAGCGACTGGACCAGCGACCAGAATTTTCCACCTGTCTTGCCGCCGGAAGTCTCGCGGCGCAGCGAGACAGTGACGATATCGGCGCCCGACGCTTTGATTGCTTCCGCCATGATCGCAGGCGAGGGGTAAAGTGCGGTGCCGAGCAGCAGCCGGGAGGAAACCTGGTGTCCGTAGAGTTCGAGCATGCTCAGCCTCCCTTCATCGGTGCGAGGATTTCGATGCGGTCGCCATCGGCGAGCGCGCAGCCGTCGCGTTCCCTGGCCGGCACGACCTCGCCATTGAGTGCGGTGGCGAGCCAGCCGCCCTCGTAGTCGAGCTCAGTCAGCAGCGCCGCCAGCGTGCCGGCCGCGACCTCGTGGCTTTCGCCGTTAACGGTGAGCTTCATGGGCGAGCTCCTTTTTCGTCTTGTGGCCCAGGATCATGTCGGTGGCCTGCCGCGCCATCTCAGGCGCGAGCAGGAAGCCGTGGCGGTAGAGGCCGTTGATGCGGATCGTGTTGCCGTCGCGCTCGACACGCGGCAAATTGTCGGCAAAGGCTGGCCGCACACCGACACCCGTCTCGATGAGTTCAGCTTCGCCGAAAGCCGGATGCAGCGCATAGGCGGCGTTGAGCAGTTCCATCACTGAACGCGCGGTGGTCGGCCCGGTCACGTCGCTTTCGAGCATCGTCGCGCCGACCATGAACAGATTGCCGGAGCGCGGCACGACATAGACGGGCACGCGCGGATGCAAGAGCCGTACCGGGCGCGCCAGCGAAATGTCAGACGTCCTGAGGATCAGCATCTCACCGCGCACGCCGCGCAGGCCCGGGCTCGGGTCTGCCAGGCCTGTGCAGTCGGCCTCGATGTCAGGCTCGCCGGGTGCCAGCACGGCGCCGTAGCCGAACTCGAAGCGCACGCCCAATTGCACCAGCTTTTGCTGCAGCCCGAGCATCGCCTTGCGCGGATCGACATGCGCCTCCTCGGTGAAGAACAGTGCGCGTCCGAAACGTCCTTCGAGGTCAGGCTCGAGTGCTGCGATCGTATCGGCGTCAACCTCGCGAAAGCCGGACGTTCGGCGGCCGAAGCGGTCGAGTTCACCCGCGTCCCGGGCCGGAGCCACGACCAGCGTACCGTTGCGCATGACATGCCCGGGCAGGGCGGCGGACCACCAGTCGGCGGCACCGCGTCCGAGCGAAAGCACCGTCTCTTCGGCACTCTCGCGTTCGCACCAGGGCGCCAGCATGCCGCCGGCCTGCCATGAGGCATTGCCGGCGATCTGCCTTCTGATGTCGACCACGGTCACGCTTGCGCCGCGTGTCGCCAGCTCATGCGCGAGCGTCAACCCCGCGACGCCCGCGCCACGGATCAGCACCTTCATGGCTGGCCTGCCGTCTCCGCGGGTTCAGCGCTTTCCACCGGCATGTAGAGGTCGCCGCCGTCGCGGTACTTCGTCGCCATCGCTGCCAGCCCTTCCTTCTGCGCCTCGGCGCGGATGTCGTGGGAGATCCGCATCGAGCAGAATTTGGGGCCGCACATGGAGCAGAAATGCGCCACCTTGTGTGCTTCCTTGGGCAAGGTCTGGTCGTGGTAGGAACGCGCCGTCTCCGGGTCGAGCGACAGGTTGAACTGGTCCTCCCAGCGGAACTCGAAGCGTGCCCGCGACAGCGCGTCGTCCCTGACCTTGGCGGCCGGATGACCTTTGGCGAGGTCGGCGGCGTGTGCTGCGATCTTGTAGGTGATAACGCCCACCTTGACGTCGTCGCGGTCGGGCAGGCCAAGATGCTCCTTGGGCGTGACGTAGCAGAGCATGGCCGTGCCGAACCAGCCGATCATTGCAGCGCCGATGCCAGAGGTGATGTGGTCGTAGCCGGGCGCGATGTCGGTGGTCAAAGGCCCAAGCGTGTAGAAGGGCGCTTCGCCGCAGACCTCGAGCTGCTTGTCCATGTTTTCCTTGATCTTGTGCATCGGCACGTGGCCGGGGCCCTCGATCATCACCTGGCAGTCCTTGGCCCAGGCGATCTTGGTAAGTTCGCCCAGCGTCTCCAGTTCGGCGAACTGGGCGGCATCGTTGGCGTCTGCAATCGAACCTGGGCGCAGGCCGTCGCCGAGCGAAAAGGCGACGTCATAGGTTCGGCAGATGTCGCAGATCTCCTCGAAATGCTCGTAGAGGAAGCTCTCCTTGTGGTGATGCAGGCACCATTTGGCCATGATCGAGCCGCCGCGCGAGACGATGCCGGTGACGCGGTCAACTGTCAGGTGGATGTAGGCAAGCCGCACGCCGGCATGGATGGTGAAATAGTCGACGCCCTGCTCGGCCTGCTCGATGAGCGTGTCGCGGAACACCTCCCAGGTCAGGTCCTCGGCGATGCCTCCGACCTTCTCCAGCGCCTGGTAGAGCGGCACCGTGCCGATCGGCACCGGCGCGTTGCGGATGATCCAGTCACGGATGTTGTGGATGTTGCGGCCGGTCGACAAGTCCATCACCGTGTCGCCGCCCCAGCGTGTCGCCCACACCATCTTCTCGACTTCCTCAGCCATCGACGAGGTGACGGCGGAATTGCCGATATTGGCGTTGATCTTGACCAGGAAATTGCGGCCGATGATCATCGGCTCGCTCTCGGGGTGGTTGATGTTGGAGGGGATGATGGCGCGGCCGCGGGCGACCTCGTCGCGGACGAATTCCGGGGTGACGAAATCGGGAATGACGGCGCCGAAGCTCTCGCCGTCGCGTTGAAGCTTGGCCCGGATCTGCTCGCGGCCGAGGTTCTCGCGGATGGCGACGAATTCCATCTCGGGCGTGACGATGCCGGCGCGGGCATAAGCAAGCTGGGTGACGGCGCGGCCGCCGGTGGCGCGCAGCGGGGCGTTGCGAACCGGGAATTCCGGCGTCAGCCTTTCGCCGGAGACGAAGCCATTGTCCTCAGCCTTGACCGCGCGGCCTTCATAACGCTCGACGTCGCCGCGGGCGATGATCCAGTCTTCGCGCAGCCGCGGCAGGCCGCGCTCGATGTCTGTTGTCACCGACGTGTCGGTGTAGGGGCCTGACGAATCATAGACGGTGACCGGCGGCTCGCCGGCGCTCGGATGAACCGAGATCTCGCGCATCGGCACACGGATGTCGGGATGTAGCTTGCCTGGCTTGTAGACCTTCCGCGACGCGGGAAGTTCGCCAACGGTGACTGATGGGGTGTGGGCATTCATGAGTGAGCCTCCTGGTTGGAGACCCAGTCCATGCGATGAGAAGGAGGAGAGGTTTTGCCTGGGGACTTCGGGCAAGAATGAGCCCGAATGCCTGAGCCGGATATCCGGCCTGCTGCGCCTCGCACCGTCCCTACGCCAGTATGAACTGGATCAGGTTCAACGGGTCACTGCGCTGCGCGAGCCAGCAGAATCTCAGCCCCTTGTCGGGACCCCCCTGGTGAGCCCTAAGCATGGAGGCGGAACCGGCGTCGTGTCAACGGCCTTTCGCCGAGGCCGAGAGAATGCCAAAGTCGGGGGCATCGAGACCCATTGCGGTTTCGAAGACGATCGGATAATAGGTCAGCGTTACTGACATAAATTGTCTGCCGCGCAGGGAGGACCAATTGGCCTGCGCACGCGACAGGAGGAGCATCCGTGACGGACAATCCCGCGCCGCTGAAGTTCCATGTGCCCGAGCCGGAAGTGCGCCCGGGCGGCACCCCCGACTTCTCCAATGTGCCGATCCCCAAGGCGGGTTCGGTCGACAGGCCGCCGGTCGACGTCGATCCCAGGACGATCCGCGACCTGGCTTATTCGATCATCCGCGTGCTCAATCGCGAAGGCGATGCCGTAGGTCCATGGGCCGGTACGCTGACCGACGAGGAGCAGCTCGAAGGGCTGCGCCACATGATGACGCTGCGCTCCTTCGACGCACGCATGCAGATGGCGCAGCGCCAGGGCAAGACCTCTTTCTACATGCAGCATATGGGCGAGGAGGCGGTCAGCTGCGCCTTCCGCAAGGCGCTCGTTCAGGGCGACATGAACTTCCCGACCTATCGCCAGGCCGGCCTGCTGATCGCCGGCGGCTATCCGATGGTCGACATGATGAACCAGATCTATTCCAACGAGATGGATCCGCTGAAGGGCCGCCAGCTGCCGATCATGTATTCGGCCAAGGATCACGGTTTCTTCTCGATTTCCGGCAACCTGACCACCCAGTATATCCAGGCGGTGGGCTGGGCGATGGCATCCGCCATCAAGGGGGACACCAAGATCGCTGTCGGCTGGGTCGGTGACGGCGCCACCGCCGAGAGCGACTTCCACGCCGCACTTGTCTTCGCCTCGACCTACAAGGCGCCCGTCGTCCTCAACATCGTCAACAACCAGTGGGCGATCTCGACCTTCCAGGGCATCGCCCGCGGCGGCTCCGGCACCTTTGCCGCGCGCGGCCTCGGCTTCGGCATCGCAGCCTTGCGTGTCGACGGCAACGACTATCTCGCTGTCCATGCGGTGGCGAAATGGGCGACGGAGCGGGCCAGGCTCAATCTCGGGCCGACGCTGGTCGAATATGTCACCTACCGTGTCGGCGCACATTCCACGTCAGATGATCCATCCGCTTACCGGCCCAAGACAGAGTCCGATGCCTGGCCGCTGGGTGACCCGGTGATCCGGCTGAAGAACCACCTGATCAAGCGTGGCCTATGGTCGGACGAGCGCCACAAGCAGACCGAGGCGGAAATCCTCGAGGCGGTGATCACGGCGCAGAAGGAAGCCGAGAGCCACGGCACGCTGCATGCCGGCGGCAAGCCGTCGACGCGTGACATGTTCGAGGGCGTCTATGCCGAGATGCCGCCGCATCTCCGTCGCCAGCGCCAGAAGGCGGGAGTGTAGCCGATGCCGCGCATGACAATGATCGAGGCCATCCGCAGCGCCATGGATGTCGCCATGGGCCGCGATGACAACGTCGTCGTTTTCGGCGAGGACGTCGGCTATTTCGGTGGCGTCTTCCGCTGCACCCAGGGTCTTCAGCAGAAATACGGTCGGGAGCGCTGTTTCGACGCGCCGATCAGCGAACTTGGCATCGTCGGTGCCGCCGTCGGCATGGCTGCCTATGGCCTCAAGCCATGTATCGAAATCCAGTTCGCCGACTACGTCTATCCAGCATATGACCAGATCGTTTCGGAAGCGGCACGGTTGCGATACCGCTCCAATGGCGAGTTCACCTGTCCGATCGTCATCCGCATGCCCACTGGCGGCGGCATCTTCGGCGGCCAGACCCACAGCCAGAGCCCTGAAGCGCTGTTCACCCATGTTTCCGGCCTCAAGGTGGTCGTGCCGTCCAATCCGCTCGACGCCAAGGGCCTGCTGATCGCCTCGATCGAAGACCCGGATCCGGTGATCTTTCTGGAGCCGAAACGATTGTACAACGGCCCCTTCGATGGCCATCACGACCGCCCCGTCACGGCATGGTCGAAGCATGAGTTGGGCGAGGTGCCTGATGGGCACTACACCACCCCGCTCGGCAAGGCAGAGATCCGTCGGCCGGGTTCCGCCGTCACCGTTCTCGCTTATGGCACCATGGTCTATGTCGCCCAGGCGGCGGCCGAGGAGACAGGTATCGATGCCGAAGTCATCGACCTCCGGACGCTTTTGCCGCTCGATCTCGAGACCATCGTCGCCTCGGTCAAGAAAACCCGCCGCTGCGTGGTGGTGCATGAGGCGACGCTGACCTCCGGCTTCGGCGCCGAGCTCGTGTCGCTGGTGCAGGAAAACTGCTTCTACCATCTCGAAGCACCCGTCGCCCGGGTTACCGGTTGGGACACGCCCTATCCGCATGCCCAGGAATGGGACTACTTCCCCGGACCCAAGCGTGTCGGCGAAGCTTTGATCGAAACGATGGAGGCCTGAGCATGGGCGAACATGTCATCAAGCTTCCCGATGTCGGCGAAGGCGTGGCCGAGGCTGAGCTTGTCGAATGGCACGTCAAGATCGGCGACCTCGTGCGCGAGGACGCGGTGCTTGCCGCCGTCATGACGGATAAGGCAACGGTCGAGATCCCGTCGCCGGTCGACGGCGAAATTGTCTGGCTCGGCGCCGAGATCGGCGACACGGTTCCGGTCGGCTCGCCGATTGTCAGGATAAAGGTCGCCGGCGATGCGCCGTCGACCGCAGAGCCGGCCGCCGAATCCAAGCCGGAGGCCAAGGCGCCAGAAGCTGCCAAAGCCTCTGCTGAGCCGGCTAAGAAAGAAGAAGAAAAAACGCCAGCCACCCCGAAGCCTGCCGCTACCACAGCAGCCCTCAAGCCTGTGCCGCGTGCCACGACCGGCCTGCCGCGTCCCGAAGGCGAGCGTCCGCTCGCCTCTCCTGCCGTCAGGCTACGCGCCAGGGAGGCAGGCATCGACCTGCGCCAGGTGCCGGGTACCGGTCCCGCCGGGCGCGTCACCCACGAGGATCTCGATGCGTTCGCCGCCCGTGGTGCTGCCGTCGTCGTCGCGGGTCTCCAGGAAAAGACCGGCGTCGAGGAGGTCAAGGTCATCGGCCTGCGCCGGCGCATCGCCGAGAAGATGGCGCTGGCCAAGTCGCGCATCCCGCACATCACCTATGTCGAGGAGGTCGACGTCACGGCACTCGAGGAGCTGCGCGCCAAGCTCAACGCTTCGAAGAAGCCCGAGCGCGCCAAGCTAACCATCCTGCCGTTCCTGATGCGGGCGCTGGTCAAGGCCGTCGGCGAGCAGCCGCAGCTCAACGCCGTTTATGACGACGACGCCGGCATCATCCATCGCCATGCCGGCGTGCATATCGGCATGGCCGCCCAGACGCCGGGCGGGCTGATGGTGCCTGTGGTCAAGCACGCCGAGGCGCGCGACCTCTGGGATTGTGCCGCCGAGGTCAACCGTCTTGCCGAGGCCGCCAAGGCCGGCACGGCAACGCGCGAGGAGCTGACCGGCTCGACCATCACCATCACCTCGCTCGGTGCGATGGGCGGCGTCGCCACCACGCCCGTTATCAACTACCCGGAAGTGGCGGTCGTCGGCGTCAACAAGATCATGATCCGGCCGATGTGGGACGGCACCCAGTTCGTGCCGCGCAAGATGATGAACCTGTCCTCCAGCTTCGACCATCGCGTCATCGACGGCTGGGACGCAGCGGTCTTCGTCCAGCGCATCAAGGCGCTGCTCGAAGCGCCGGCAATGATCTTCGTGGAGGGCTGAGGCTGTGAAGGAAATCTCCTGCAAGCTTCTGATCATCGGTGCCGGACCCGGCGGCTATATCTGCGCCATCCGCGCTGGCCAGCTCGGCATCGACACCGTCATCGTCGAAGCGGTCAAGCCCGGTGGCACCTGCCTCAATGTCGGCTGCATCCCCTCCAAGGCGATGATCCATGCCGCCGACGAATATCTGAAGGTCTCGGAGATGGCGGCGGGCACAAGCCCGCTCGGCATCTCCCTGTCGGCGCCGGCACTCGATCTCGCCAGGACGGTTGCCTGGAAAGACCGCATCGTCGGCCGCCTGACCACAGGCGTTGCCGGCCTGCTCAAGAAGGCTCGGGTCAAGTCGGTGCAGGGCTGGGCGCGCTTCCGCGACGGCAAGACCGTCGAGGTCGACACCGAAACCGGCCTCCAGGTGATCCGCGCCGAAACCATCGTCATCGCCACCGGCTCGGTGCCTGTCGAATTGCCGTTCCTGCCCTTCGGTGGATCGGTGATCTCGTCGACCGGGGCGCTGGCACTCAAGCAGGTGCCGCAAGCGCTCGCCGTCGTCGGCGGCGGCTACATCGGCCTTGAGCTCGGCACTGCCTTTGCGAAGCTCGGTTCGAAAGTCACAATCGTCGAAGCCTTGCCGCGCATCCTGCCGCAATATGATGCCGAGCTGACCCGGCCCGTCGACAAAAGGCTCGAAGCGCTCGGCGTCAAGGTGATGACAGGCGCCAAGGCCAAGGGGCTTTCAGCCAAGGGCGATGCGCTGCTGGTCGAGGCCGCCGACGGCAGCGAGCAGAAGATTGCGGCCGACAAGGTGCTAGTGACTGTCGGGCGCAAGCCGCTGGTTGAAGGCTGGGGCCTCGAGGAGATCGACCTCGACCGCGACGGCCGCTTCATCCGCATCGACGAGCAATGCCGCACCTCGATGCGCGGCATCTATGCCATCGGCGACGTTACCGGCGAGCCGATGCTGGCGCACCGCGCCATGGCCCAGGGCGAAATGGTCGCCGAGATCGTCGCCGGCCACAAGCGCAGCTGGGACAAGCGCTCGATCCCCGCCGTCTGCTTCACCGATCCGGAGGTCGTCACCGCGGGCCTTTCACCCGACGAGGCCAAGGCGCTCGGCATCGAGATCAAGTCGTCGTCATTCCCGTTCTCGGCCAATGGCCGGGCGATGACCTTGCTCGGCGAAGACGGGTTCGTGCGCATCGTTGCGCGTGCCGACAACCATCTGGTGCTCGGCATCCAGGCCGTCGGCACCGGTGTCTCGGAGCTTTCCTCGGCCTTCAGCCTGGCGATCGAGATGGGGGCCAGGCTGGAAGACATCGCCGGCACCATCCATGCTCACCCGACCCAGGGCGAAGCCTTCCTCGAGGCAGCACTGCGCACGCTCGGCCATGCGCTGCACATCTGATGCCAGTTGATATCAGGTACGCGGCGCAAAGCCGCGTCCCCTCCAGCCTTGCCCAAGCCGGCCAGCTGGGCTAACAAGCCCACGCACTGGACGACCAGTGCCTAGTACGTTCGGGGACGGCCCCATCCAAGAGATGGCGCCGCAGACTTGTCACCTGAACTGATTCACCCCTTGAAACCGCGAAAACATGCAGCCTCCGCGCGGCGGACTGCCCTGTGCGCTCGACCCTGTCAGGCTTCCGGATCGGGTTCCGGGGCGCGCGCTTTCGCATTCGCATTGACCAGACCGGAGAGGCGCCATGGCCGGACCGATAGAACAATTTGAAATCAAGCCGATCGTCACCCTGTTCGAGTTTGCCGGCCAGGAGATCGCCTTCACCAACTCCGCCGCCTACATGGTCGGCGTCGCCGTATTCGGCGGGCTGTTCCTGCTTTTGTCGACAAGTGCGCGTGCGCTTGTGCCGACCCGACTGCAGTCGATCACCGAGCTGATCTACGAGTTCGTGTCGAAAACACTGCGCGAAAATGCCGGCGAGGGCGGCATGACATTTTTCCCGCTGGTGTTTTCGCTGTTCGTCTTCATCCTGATCGCCAACCTCGCCGGCATGTTTCCTTATGCCTTCACTGTCACCAGCCACATCATCGTCACCTTCGCCTTCGCGATGATCGTGTTCGGCACTGTCACGCTCTACGGCATCTGGAAAAACGGGCTCGGCTTCTTCCGGCTGTTTTTGCCATCCGGCGTGCCGCTGGCCTTGGCGCCGATCATCGTGCCGATCGAGATCGTCTCCTACATCTCGCGGCCGATCAGCCATTCGGTGCGCCTGTTTGCCGTCATGCTGGCCGGCCACATCACGCTCAAGGTCTTTGCCGGTTTTGTCGCAAGCCTCGGCGGCATGGGCACGCTCGGCGTCTTCGCCGCCGTGTTGCCGCTTGCCATGACGGTTGCGCTGACCGCGCTCGAACTTCTGATGGCGGTGATCCAGGCCTACATCTTCACCATGCTGACCTGCATGTATCTCAACGACGCGCTGCACCCCGGGCACTGAACGGGCGCGCTTGCGCGACAAAACACAAACCCCGGCATAAAGCCGGGGTTTGAACGCCGAAGCAGATCGATCGGCTCAGTCGCGCGGCGGCCAGACCTGGTCGCTCATCCCCATCTTGGGTTCGCCCAGCAGCGGCGTCTTCAGCGCATGCACGCCGCCGACCGAAAACAGCCAGATGATGTTGCGGTCATATTCGGTGAACACCGCGAAGCTGGCATTGTCGAAGGTGTAGTCGGGCATTTCAGATGTCGTGGGGAAACGCGGCACGAAATAGCCTGATATCTTCGGCTGGGCCGGGTCCTTGACGTCGAAGATCTGCAGCCCGGCATTGTAGAAGGCGTAAGGCACGATGCCGTCGCGGCCATGGCCGGGCTGGTGCGTGGTGCCGGAGCGCTTGGGCCCGAAGCTGCCCTTGCGCTGGCAGAAATCGCTGAACTTGGCTTCCTTCGGCGGGACAGGCCGCGGCAAGGTCGCCACCACCTTGGGTGCCGCCACATCCTTGGCGTCGATCACCAGCACATCCTTGTAGGGCTCGTAGCAGTTCGAGTTCATCGGATAGCCATTGGCGAAGACGTATCCGGTGCGCGCATACTGGCTGGTGTCGACATTGTCGAACTCGGTGCCGGCAAAGCTCGGTGCTGTCTCGACATGCCCCTTGATCTCCGGCCTGGCGGGATTGGAAAGATCGAAGGTGTAGAGGCCGAGCCCGCCCATGGCGCCGAAAGCGACCTTGCCGCCCTTTTCAACCGGGGTCGGCAGGAATGGCGGCATGCGCGAACCCATCCACGACGTGCGGTTGCCGGCGCGCGGGTTCATCAGATACGCGTCTTCGCTCGCCTTGTCGCCGACCACCTGGCCGGGCACCGTCACCTGGCTGACAAAGACCGGATTGGCCGGGTCCGACATGTCCCAGACCTGATAGCCCGGCGAGTGCAGGTAATCGGGGTATTCGGTCAGCGCGAAGGAATCGTCTGGTGCCGCCGACAGATACATGTATTTGCCGCCGAACCAGGCCGGCGCATCCAGTGAGCCCGAACCCTGTTGCTGGCCGATCGGCGCATCAGGGTTCTTCCTGTCGGTGGTGCGTGTGGCGATCAGCTTCCAGTCGTCGGGCAGCGGCCCGTTCATCTCATAGACCTTGAAGCCCTTGAGCGAATTGTAGTTGCGCAGGCTCGCCACGATGTCGGGCTGGGTGCGCTTGTTGTCGAGAATGCCGAAGCGGCCGATCTCGTAGGAAGCGACGACGACGTTCTTCTGAAGCTTCGCGCTCCAGGCGATGGTGATGCCGCCGAAATAGTCTTGGACTGATTTGGCGTCCCAGTCTTCGCTCGAACCTTCCGGCCCCCACACGCCGCCTTTGGAATAGACGACCTTTGCCTTGGCCGGGTCGGTGATGTCGAGCACGCGCATATAGTCGCGGTCGTGCACATACATGTAGCGCTTGCCGTCGAAGTCGGCGACATCGGGCCAGGCATGCCAGGGCGAGCTGATGTGCGGATAAAACGCGATCTCCTCGACATTGTGCCTGTAGCTGTTGTCGTCCCAGGCCTCGAGCTGGCCGGGAAAGGCCGGGCTTTCGCCCAAGGGCGTGGCGCGCGGCGCGCGGAAGCTGCCATCCACCGCCATGCCATAATCCTTGCCCGGCTCCGGCGCCGGCGGCGCCTTGTCATAGGTCAACGCGTTCCACTGCTTGAGGTAGGGGTCGCTGATGTTGATCTCCGTCGGCACCTTGCTGCCCCAGTCGGCGGCCTCAGCCACGCCGGCCGCCAGCGCCAGCACCGAACAGCCGATCGCGATAATCCTTGATGTCATGACGTCCCTCCGACGGTTGGCCGCCCGCGTTCTTCGCATCGGGCCGGCCTGGTCAGTTGAGGAAAGTTCGGCCAGTCAGAAAAGTGAATTCTTGGCAGGCAGGTATGAGGGATTGGCATAGGTGGGTATTGATCTGGATAAAATTGCATGCGTGGTGTGTAGATCTGTATGCGATAGATAGGCCAAGCCCCCGACAATCAGCGAACTCCGAGCCTGCGGTATCTCATGTCGATGGGTCAGAAAATTGCGAGGGATCAAGACGATCTAGCGTATTGGGATCGTCGAATAGTTGGACGTTGCCGATCTATAGCCATTGACGTCCAGGAAGTCCCTGAGTGCTTTGGCCGCTGGCGACGATGGGTGCGTTGTTGGAGCACAGGAATGTCGGGACAACGGCGCGCTATGCCCATCTGACAAAACGTTATCTCCAGCAGGCAAACAACGCCCTTGGCGAGCTTGTAAAGGGTATTGGCGGGCCGAACCGATCTGCGCTTTCGGCGCTCGGGCCGGAATCAATCACGCTCTTGAGGGGCTAAAAAATGTCGAATCCCGTGGAGCTTCACCAAGGCCGCGATTTCTCCAGGCAGTTCGCTCTCAGTTACAAGAAGAGCGTCAACTGTAGTGTTTTCTCGCACATCCATGGCCTGTCGGACGGCGCGGTACTTGACGCATTGATAGACGCCGCGCCGCAAGTCGATCTCGTTCGAAATTCTGGATTTCACTTCAACCACTACCGTCCGGTCCAATAGCTTATAGACCACATCAATCCTATCTCCGGAGTCCAAGTCGACTTCGGTATCGGTAGTTGCATTGGTGAACGCCTTGTCGACCATTCCAGGGTTGGCTTTGGTCCACAGGCGAAGTGCTTTATGATATGGCCCCTCGCCACCTCTCCCGTAGTCCCGGCCCGTCGGAATTCCGTCCTTTTCGGTTCCCTTGTGGCGATTTTCGCGATCCTTATCTATCTTCTGCTCATCGAGGTCCAAGCCAAAGACCCGTCGGTAAAGGTGAGCCCATTGGTCAGCCGATAGCTTATAGACTTCGCCCGCTGCCCGCTGAAACTCGCGTTCCCACAAAGTCGGGAAACGCTCTTTTGCATGGTCTTGTTGAAGGCGTTTGTCGCCGAAGCGCGCCGCCATGAATGGTCCAGCGCCTCTACTCGGCAGGCGGTCTTTTTGGTTCACGGCCAGAACATTGATGAGAGGAGCGTTCGGCTCTATGGTTTGAATCTGCTCCATTAGCGTGCCGACGACAAAGCCTATGCGTGTCCTAAAGATGGTGGAGAAGCCAGCCTCGTCCTCCAGCTTTTCTCCCAGTTCTCCGTAGGTCATCGTTGATCCGTCTAATGCAACGGCAATTAGCCAGCGCATTGCTGGCGCCAAGCCGTGTGCAAGCAGGTTCGCGTTTGTGGACGCGTAAGGTTTTGGTTTTGCCATTGCTTCCCCCTTTGTTCCAATCAGGCGCTGTCCCCGTTCCACTACGAACCTCCGCAATAACCGTAAGCTTGTGAACTTATTAGGCGCATCACGGCTTCTGATCCCAAGCGGACGGCCATTACCTTTGCTAGATTACATGCGGGATGGTTTCCGACCAGTATTGGCGGGCGACGATCACAATGATGCCTGAGAAAAGGTTTCGGCAATGGAGGAATGGGCTGGTGCATAACAGCGAGTTGATCACGCTCTCAAAGTTGCTTTCACATATCAGCTCTTACCAGTCGATCCCGAACGACATGATGATTGAGGCATTTAACGCGGCCGCGACGACGAGCCGAGATTCACAATATCGCCGTGCCGCCGAGGATATTCTCCCTGGGGCAGGAATCTATCTGCACCCAATAGCGCTATCCTGGTTCATTTCGGCTCGCGGTTCGGACGATGAGGCGCGGGAAGCAATCCGTCATAGACAAGCCTACGCGCCGCAGCTTTGATGCCAGCTTTCCTGTCATTGCTCGATGTGAAAAATGACGGCGATCTGGGACCAATCCTTCGCTGCGTCGATGACTTTTGTCGGGATTTTCCAGCGATAACGGCCGCATCTCACGAGAAAAAGGTACGCAAAGAAATTTGCGCGGGCATCAGACGCGTTACACGTGCAGTCGGGGAGTTGGCAGGATTGCTCGATGAGTTTGGACATCACATCGATATCGAATTTGATCACCACAAGGCAGCACTTGTCCGGGAGTCGGGGAGTGATCGGTTTGCACAATCTTTCGAGCCGTTTTGCCGTGACCTTCAGCGGCTAGCTCTCGCTGGGGAGGTCGTAACCTACCGCGAGAGCAGCGGGAGCGGCGGGCTCATCGTTACGGACAACAAGACAAAAACCCGAACGGTAGAATGCGTGTATCAGCTCTCGGTTTGGCGGGATGCGCCACCTTTCGTGACTACCCCGGGCTCGGATTATGCGATCGCATGCAGCATTCTCTATGAGATTGCCAGTGGCGAGCGCGACGTCAGTCTCGCAGGGGCCATTAACAAGTTCGCGAGAAGCGCCGCCCGCACTGAAATCTCCGAGGAAGAGCAATCGTTGCGATGGGACAATAGCGACGAGGGCATGCTCGCGCGCGAGGCCGACAATTTCGCTGCCGTACGAGAGCAAACGTCAAAATTACAGGGCGAAGCGACTTTCTGGGGCAACTTACTGCAATCCCGCCAATGGGATGCCTTCTCCCGTCGTGAATTGCTTGAACGCAGAACTGATGTTCTCGAACAGTTGGAACGTGCTCTTCTTGAAAATGGTCCGCACTTAGTTTGGGGTGATCAGGTTCGGCGTGCCTATGAATCGGTTCATTTCGACGACTCTGAGGAAATGGAGGACCGTCTCTTGAAAGCCGAGATAGCTCTTGGTCAGGCCCGTCGCGGGTCCGGCCACGCTTGACCCGTTTTTGCAATTTTCATTCGTTTCAGATCAACACGCCCTGACGCGTTGAAGCTAATGCTTGTCACGCCCCGACAAGAACGTGGCATCGAATGACAAGTTCTTGGGTGAGATTCCCAATTGCTTGTCACTGTTTTCGGATATCTCCGATGTAAATTCGGAGTTCTCCGAAACGAAAGCCTCTACGATATGATGACCACTTACACGAGGTTCACAGCATGACGCTTCTACAATTCGCTTATGCAATGATCGCCATTTCCTACCTTGTCGCTGCCGTTGCGCTAACGGCTGGACACTGAGCTTTGCGAGATCGCCCAAACGGTCGCTCGACAGATGCAGGCCAGTCAGGATTATTCGGATGGAAAGCTCAACTCTACTGGCTCCTCCCACCAGCGTGCGAGTCGCTTGGCCTTAATTTCGCCTGGACCGTCGTCTGAGCGAAGCACCGTCACCGATGGTATTGGACCCACCTTGTAAACACGATTGCCGATGGTACCGTCCATCATTTCGGGTGAGTTCGGGTCAGCGCTGCCGGAAAATCACCAGCTGAAACTTCGTCACACTCTTGATTTTCGAGTGGTGATCCCGACAGGAATCGAACCTGTGACCTACAGATTAGGAATCTGCCGCTCTATCCTACTGAGCTACGGGACCACTCGGCTGCACACATAGCGGCTTAGAACGGATTCGCCAACGGTTTTTGGCAGGCTTTGCCTGAAACGTTTTGGCGGCGGCTGATGCCGCCAAATGCTGTTTCCGCGTCCAGGGCCAGTTGGCGGCCATGGACGCGTTTGGACGGCGAAGCTCAGGCCGCCAGCGCGGTTTCGGCGAGGCGGACCCAGTAGCTGACGCCGTGCGGGATGGCTTCGTCGTTGAAGTCGTAGGCCGGGTGGTGGAGGTTGGCGGTGTCGCCATTGCCGATGAAGATGAAGGCGCCGGGGCGGGCTTCGAGCATGTAGGAAAAGTCCTCGCCGCCCATCAGCGGCTGGATCGCCCGGTGCACCTGCGGCTCGCCGGCGACGGAGGCTGCGACATCGCCTGCGAACACGGTCTCGTTCTCGTGGTTGAAGGTGACGGGGTAGTTGGCGTCGTAGTCGAGCTCGATCGCCGTGCCGGTGGCTTCCGCCACGCCGCGACAGATGGCGCCCATGCGCTCCTCGGCGAGCTTGGCGATTTCCTTCTTCAGCGTACGCACTGTGCCGGCGATCACGGCCTGCTCGGGAATGATATTGTAGGCCGTGCCGGCGAGGAACTTGGTCACCGAAACGACGATCGCCTCGGCTGGGTCGGTGTTGCGCGAGGCGATCGCCTGCAGAGCCGTCACCAGCTGGCTGCCGGCGACGATCGGGTCGATGGCGCGGTGCGGCATGGCGGCATGGCCGCCCTTGCCCTTGACGGTGATGGTGAACTCGGCGGTCGCCGCCATGATCGCGCCCGGGCGGATGGCAAACTGGCCAACCGGCAGGCTCGGCATGTTGTGCATGCCGAACACCTTCTGGATGCCGAAGCGCTCCATCATGCCGTCCTTGACCATCTCGTTCCCGCCGCCGCCGCCTTCCTCGGCCGGCTGGAAGATGACGGCCACCTGGCCGGCGAAATTGCGCGTCTCGGCGAGATATTTGGCGGCACCCAGAAGCATCGCCGTGTGGCCGTCATGGCCGCAGGCATGCATCTTGCCAGGTACTGTCGAAGCATAAGGCTTGCCGGTGATCTCCTCGATAGGCAGCGCGTCCATGTCGGCGCGCAGGCCAACGACGCCGCCTGCACCGAGGCTGCCCTTGATGATGCCGACGACACCCGTCTTGCCGAGGCCGGTGACGATCTCGTCGCAGCCGAACTCCTCGAGCTTGGCTTTGACGAAGTCGGCGGTCTCGAAGACGTCGAAATTGAGTTCCGGCTTCTGGTGCAGGTGACGGCGCCAGCCGGCGATCTCGTCCTGCATTTCGGCGGCTCGGTTCAGGATCGGCATGTTGGTCTCGACTTCCTGTGTGTTGGACCGTCTGTTTGTTGAGCCAGGGGTCCGGATTCGCAATTGTGATCGCCCAAGCTCTGCCATCTTGGCGTCACATAGGTTATTTAGCAGCGGCGGCGACGCCGTGGCCATGGGTCTTTCGTACCGGCCAGCGCGTCGCCATCCCGGTTTACGGAAATCTTATGGACGGCCGGCTATGATCGGCAAGAGGCGATTTCGGATTTGATGATGAAGATTAGGTTCGTCAGAAGCATGCTCCTCGGCCTAACGGTCGCAACCGTGCTGGGCGCTGTCCCCGCGTCGGCCAATCCGGCGATGCTTTTCGACGTCAATTCGGGCGCCGTCATCGAGCACCAGGAAGCGTTCAAGCGCTGGCATCCGGCCTCGCTGACCAAGCTGATGACCGCCTATACCGCCTTCCGCGCCGTTAAGGCTGGCGAGCTGGCGCTCAATTCGCCGATCAAGATCTCCAAGAAGGCGGCGGCCTTCCCGCCGGCCAAGATGGGCTACAAGCCGGGTTCCGTGCTGACGCTCGACAACGCGCTGAAGATCATCATGGTCAAGTCGGCCAACGACGTGGCGGCTGCGATCGGCGAAAATGTCGGCGGCACGCCAGAGGCCTTCGCCGCACGGATGAACGCCGAGGCGCAGCGCCTCGGCATGGTCGGCAGCCACTGGGTCAATGCCAACGGCCTCCACGATCCCGAGCAGTATACGACGGCGCGCGACCTTGCGATCCTGGTCAGGGCGATCCGCCTCGAATATCCTGAATATGCCGCCTATTTCGACATCGAAGGCATCATTGCCGGCAAGGCCAAACTCAAGAACTTCAATCCGCTGGTCGGCCGCTTCCCCGGCACCGACGGCATGAAAACAGGCTTTGTCTGCGAATCCGGCTTCAACCTGATCGCCACCGCCACCCGCGACGGCAGGACACTTGCGGCGATCGTGCTCGGCGCTGATTCACCAGACAATCGCGCCGAAGAGGCGGCGAAGATGCTGCAGACCGGTTTTGTCCGCAACGGCGCGTCGGTCAGCGTTACAGGGCTTGCGCCCTATGGCGACAAGCGCGACGTCGCGACGAGCATGCGCGAGGAAGTCTGCTCGCCCAAGGCCAAGCATGCGGCTTCCGATGGGCCGGCGCCGACCGAGGCAGGGGCTGCGCCCGACAAGGTCTCGATCATTCCTGAAATGACACGCCAGCGTAACTGGGTCACCGTCAGCCTCGGCGGCGCCACCGGGCCGATGCCCAAGGCGCTCGGCGGCCGCGACATCGTTGTCGACACTGGCGTGCCGTTGCCGACCTGGCGTCCCGACAGGCCAGCGCCCGCAGGTGCTGCACCAGTTGCTGGCAAGGTTCAGGCGCGCTCGTGAATTCGCAGGCAGTTTTCCCGATCCCGGTATCGGTGCTGACCGGCTTTCTCGGCGCCGGCAAGACGACGCTGCTCAACCGCCTGCTCAAGGATCCCGAGCTCACCGACACGGCCGTCATCATCAATGAGTTCGGCGATGTCGCCATCGACCACCTGCTGGTCGAAAAGGCCTCCGACGGTGTCATCGAGCTGTCCGACGGCTGCCTCTGCTGCACCGTGCGCGGCGAGCTCGTCGACACGCTGGCCGATCTCGTTGACCGCCTGCAAACCGGCCGAATCGAGCGGCTGGCGCGGGTTGTGATCGAGACCACCGGCCTTGCCGATCCGGTGCCGGTGCTGCAGTCGATCATGGGCCATCCCGCACTCATCCACGCCTGCCGGCTCGACGGCGTCATCACCCTTGTCGATGCGGTCAATGGTGCATCGACGCTCGACGCCCATGTCGAGGCGGCCAAGCAGGTGGCGGTGGCCGACCGCATCGTGCTGACCAAGGCCGATCTCGTCGACGATGCCGAATGGCTCGATGCGCTCAGGGCGCGGCTTGCCCGCATCAACCCGGGTGCCGAAATCCGCGACGTCGAAGGTGCAGCGGTGGCAAAGCTGTTGCAGTGCGGGCTCTATGACCCGGCGACCAAGACCGCGGACGTACGCCGCTGGCTGGGCGGGGCGCAAGCGCACGATCTTCACCACCATCACGGTGACCACGGTCACCATCATCACCACGGTGACCATCATCATGATCACGACCATGGCCATCATCACGACAGCCGGGTCGGCTCGTTCTCGCTGACGCACGCCGGCGCGCTGCCTTTCTCGACGGTCGAGATGTTCCTCGACCTGTTGCTATCGACGCAAGGCGACAAGCTGTTGCGGATCAAGGGCATCGTCGAACTGCTGGAAGACCGGGAGCGGCCGTTGGTCATCCATGGCGTGCAGAAACTGCTGCATCCGCCGGCACGCTTGCCGTCATGGCCGGATGCGGTTCGCGGCACAAGGCTTGTGCTGATCGGCATCGACCTGCCGCGCGACTATGTCGAACGCCTGTTTGCCGCCTTCGTCAACAAACCTGCCATCGACACGCCGGACCGCGAAGCGATGGAAAACAACCCGCTGGCGATCGCCGGGCGGTAGGGTCTTGTCGCTGCCTCCAAGGACGCACCGACTCCGAACTCAGCTTCCGCGTTCGACCAGAAAACGGTGGCCGCCTGAAACGGCCGTGGTCTCGATCAGGCGGTGGCCAGCCTCCTGGCAGAAGGCCGGGATGTCGATGACAGCCAGCGGGTCGGTGGTTTCGAGCCACAACAGCTCGCCTGATGACATGTCGGCGAGCCGGCGCTTGGCCTTGAGCACGGGCAGGGGGCAATTGAGCCCCCTGAGATCGTAGATTTCGGTGGTTTCGCCCACGCCGATCAGCTGCCGAACAGGTTGAGCAGCTTCTTCTTGAGCTTGCTGGCAGCGCCTGCCTCTTCGGCGGGGGCCGCCTGGGCGGCCTGCGTCGGCGCTTCGGTCACTGCGGGCTGTGGCTGCGGCACGGCGGCGATCTCGACCTGCTGCTGGGCGGCAAGCTTGGCAGCCTTGGCGGCAGCGATGGCTTGCGCCTTTTCCTCGGCAGCCTTCTTCTTGGCTTCCGCTGCCGCATCGAGCGCTGCCATGCGGCGGCCTTCGGCCGAATCGATACGGCCCATGCGGGCGGTGGTCTGGACGATGCTGCCGTCCTGGGCCATCGCCGGCGGCTCCAGGGTCACGCGCTCGCCGCGGGCACGGCGCTTGGTCCAGTCCGAAACGATTGCCGCTTCCTTGATGCCGGCAATCGTCGGCTTGGGCGCGGGAATGTCGCCACCGGTGGCGCTGGCGAAAGCAGCGTCATACTTGCTCTTGTAGGCCTGATAGGCGGTCTGCAGCGCCTGCGGCTGGGTCACTGCAGGGCAGGCGCCCGTCGGGTTGAACGTGCCACCTGCTTCCGGGACCTGATTGAAGACGTAGCGCTTTTCGCAGACGTCGACTTTCGGCGGCACCTTGGTGATCTCGAAGTGGTCGTAGCCTTCCTTCAGCATCGCCCAGAACTGGTAGTTCGGGTCGTTGCGGTAGCGGGCCATGTTGGCCGCGGTCATGCGGAACGGATAGGACTGGACCTGGAATTCGGTCTGGCCGCCCTTGAAGGCATCGCGCGCGAAGGCGTAGATTTCCTCGATCTGAGCATCGGTCATCGAGAAGCAGCCTGACGACGAGCAGGCGCCGTGAACCATCAGGTTCGAGCCGGTGCGGCCGTTGGCGCGGTCGAAGGCGTTGGGATAGCCGATATTGAAGGCGAGGTGATAGCTGGAGTTCGGGTTCATCTGTCCCGGACGCACGGTGTAGAACCCCTCCGGCGACTGGCGGTCGCCCTCGGTGAACTTGGGGCCGAGCTTGCCCGACATCTTGCAGATGTCGTAGCTGGCAACGATGTCGTAGCGGCCGTTGGTCTTCTGTTTCCAGACTTCCAGCTTGCCTTCTTCCTTGAACACGCGCGCCAGCACGGGCGAGCTCTTGTTCATGCCCTTGGCCTTCATCTCGGCCATGATCTTGGCCGGCAGCTGGCGGTTGGCGTGCTGCGGCACGAAGTCGGTCACGGAGGATTCCGAACAGCCTGCCACCGCAAGGGCAGCGAGAAGCAATCCGGCGCGTGCGATATTGGCGATCATCGGTCTAAATGTCGTTTCTACATTGCAGTCATGGCGCATGCGCCAACAACCGGCCCGTCCTGGTACTGCCTCGACCTTAGGGTCGTTAACCTTGAAAAATCCTTACCGCAAGTTCTTGGCCCGTCCCACGCGCGAAAAATCACGGCAAGTTCATTGAGCCGGGCGAGGCGGCATTTTTGTGGCGAAAACGTGCCGTGGCCCATGGGGCCCACAGTTTGTGCAATCACAGGCTGCGCATTGCGCCTTGCGAAAATCGATTCCGATCTTCGGGCGGATGCTAGAGGCTGCGGCCGATGGAGAGGTACTTCTCGCGGCGCTGCTCGCGGAAATCGATGTTCGAGCCGTTGAATTCGGCGAAAGTCTTGGCGATCAGGTCGCCGGTGGCCGAAATGACCGCCTCGGCGTTGCGGTGAGCGCCGCCCAGCGGCTCGTCGATGATCTTGTCGATGATCTTGAGCGAGAGCAGGTCCTGCGCAGTGATCTTCATGTTGGTCGCCGCGTCCTTGGAACGCGTCGTGTCACGCCACAGGATGGAGGCGGCACCTTCCGGTGAGATCACCGAATAGATCGCATGCTCGAGCATGAACACGCGATTGGCGGTGGCAATGGCGATCGCGCCGCCCGAGCCGCCTTCGCCGATCACAACCGCGATCGACGGCACCTTGAGGCCGAGGCAGGCTGAGGTCGAGCGCGCGATGGCTTCGGCCTGGCCGCGCTCTTCGGCGCCGACGCCCGGATAGGCGCCTGCGGTGTCGACGAGCATGACGACGGGGATGTTGAAGCGGTCGGCCATTTCCATCAGGCGCACGGCCTTGCGGTAGCCCTCGGGGCGGACCGAGCCGAAATTGTGCTTGAGGCGGCTCTTGGTGTCGTTGCCCTTTTCCTGGCCGAGCACAAGCACCGGCTCGCCACGGAAGCGGGCGAAGCCGCCGACCATGGCATTGTCTTCGCCGAAATTGCGGTCGCCGGCCAGAAGCGCGAAATCGGTGAACAGGCCGTTGATGTAGTCGAGGCAGTGCGGGCGGTCGGGGTGGCGCGCCACCTGGACCTTCTGCCAGGGCGTCAGCGCCTTATAGGCGTCACGCAGAGCATCACGCGAGCGCTTCTCCAGCCGCTTGATCTCGTCGCCGACATCGACGGCCTCGCCATTTTCGGCAAGCTTCTTGAGCTCGAGGATCTTGCCTTCGAGATCTTGGACCGGTTTTTCGAAATCGAGGTAATTGTACATTGGCGAGCGGACTACCACGCTGAAAATTTGAGGCACCGGGGGCCGGGGACTGTGGCACCGCGCCAGTGGAACGTGGCACTCACATAGCGATATGGGCCCTAATCGGCAAGCGGATGATGCTCGTTGACCAGTTTCAACAGCCTTTCTTCCAGCACATGGGTGTAGATTTGCGTGGTCGAAATGTCGGAATGGCCAAGCAATTGCTGCACCGCGCGCAAGTCGGCGCCATTCTGCAGCAGGTGGCTGGCAAAGGCATGGCGCAGCACGTGTGGCGAGATTTTCGCCGAAGCGATGCCAGCGCGGGCGGCCAGACCCTTGAGTTCTCGGGCGAAGACCTGGCGCGGCATGTGCCCGCTTTCCGACGAAGCCGGGAACAGGAACGGACTTTCGACCAGCCGTGGGTTGGCATTGCGGTCACCCAGCCAGCGCCGCATCGCCTCGCGCGCCTTGGCTGACAGCGGCACCATACGGTCCTTCTCGCCCTTTCCGCGCACGACGAAGAAGCGCTCGTCGCGCAGCGCCACCGTCAGCGGCAGGCTGACCAGCTCCGAAACGCGCAAGCCGGTGGCATAGAGCACCTCGACAAGCGCGTGCAGCCGGGTCGCCGCCAGGCTGTCGCCCTCGGCGGATTCGCTCGCTTCCATCGCCGCGCGGTCAAGCAGCCGGCCTGTTTCGGCCTCGCTCATCGTCTTGGGCAGCGGCCGATCCTTCTTCGGGCTGTCGAGGACGCCGGTGGGGTCGTCGGTTCGCAGGCCTTCGGCATAAAGGAAGCGGAAGAACTGCCGGAGCGCCGACAGCTTGCGTGCCTGTGAGGTCGCTGCGAAGCCGCGGCCGGCAATGTCGTCGAGATAGCCGCGGATGGCTGGGGCGTCGGCGTCGGCGAGGCGGCCGCCGAGAAATTCCGAGGCGTCTTCGAGGTCGCGGCGATAGCTGGCCAGCGTGTTGTCGGCAGCGCCACGCTCGGCGCTCATCATTTCGAGGAAGGCCTCGATGCGCGCGCCGCTCTTCATTTTTTGGGCGCGAGCTTTTCCGGTGGAATGCGGATGGTTATCTCAGCCTTCTTCGGCTCGACGAACATCACCAGCGCAAACATGGCGCCGTATGCGATGCCCGCCAGAACAGCGAGCGTGACAAGGAACCGGAAAAGTGTCGGCATCGATGTGTTTGCCCGTCTGTCCTATCCTGTGCCCTTATGGGACGCCGTCACAGGCAATTCAAGGGCGCGTTTGCGGTCATGCGCTTGACGCAACGGGGCTTTTCATGTCGATACGCCGGCGAAAGGGACGCCATGACACCCGACGCGCAGACTCCATTTCCCGAAGGCTCCGTAGCCGCCCTGCTAGAACGGCTCGGCACCCGTTCGATCGTTTTCGTCGGCCTCATGGGCGCCGGCAAGACCGCCATCGGCCGCAAGGTCGCGCAGTCGCTCGGCCTCGGCTTCATCGACAGTGACCACGAGATCGAAAGCGTGTCGCGGATGACAATTCCCGAGCTCTTCGAACGCTATGGCGAGGTCGAGTTCCGCGCGCTTGAACAGCGCGTCATAGGCCGCCTCCTGGAAGGTGGCCCGCAGGTTCTGTCGACCGGCGGCGGCGCCTTCATGAATGCACAGACCCGCGCGGCAATCGCAGGCCACGGCGTTTCGGTCTGGCTCAAGGCCGAGCTCGACCTTCTGATGGAACGCGTTTCCAAGAAGCAGAACCGGCCGCTGTTGCAGAATGCCGATCCGCGTGCCGTGCTGGCCAAGCTGATGGACGAACGCTACCCGGTCTATGGGCTTGCCGACCTCACCGTTGCGACACGCGACGACCGCAAGGAGGCGATCGCCAGCGAGGTCATCGAGGCGCTGTGCAGCCATCTCGGCGTGCCCGGCAGAATTCACGTTTCGGAAGGTTCGGAGGATCACGAATGAGCGTCGTCACCGTCGAAGTCGGACTTGGCGACCGCGCCTATGAGATCCTGATCGGCCCGGGCCTGATCGCGCGCGGCGGCGAGCTGATCCAGCAGCGCCTGCCCAAGGCGCGTTGTGCCATCGTCACCGACGAGAATGTCGCTGCTGCCCATCTCGAACCGCTGGTCGAAAGTCTCACGGCTGTCGGCAATGCGCCTGCTGTCATCACACTGCCAGCCGGTGAAAAGACCAAGAGCTTTTCCTCGCTGGAAACCGTTGTCGACCAGATCATTGCCGCCCGGCTCGAGCGCGGTGATGCGGTGATCGCGCTTGGCGGCGGCGTCATCGGCGATCTCACCGGTTTTGCCGCCGGCATCGTGCGGCGCGGCATGAATTTCGTGCAGATGCCGACCTCGCTGCTGGCGCAGGTTGATTCGTCTGTCGGCGGCAAGACCGGCATCAACAGCCCGCGCGGCAAGAACCTCATCGGCGTCTTCCATCAGCCGAAGCTGGTGCTGGCCGATACCGCGGCCCTCGACACGCTGCCGCTGCGCGAATTCCGCGCCGGTTATGCCGAGGTCGCAAAATACGGCCTGATCGACCGCCCGGATTTCTTCGCCTGGCTGGAGCAGAACTGGCAGGAGGTCTTTTCGGGCGGTGCGGCTCGCATCGAGGCTATTGCGCAGTCCTGCCGCGCCAAGGCCGACGTGGTTGCCCGCGACGAGTTCGAAACCGGCGACCGGGCGCTTCTCAATCTCGGCCATACGTTCGGTCACGCGCTTGAAGCTGCCACTGCCTATGACGGTGCACGGCTGGTGCATGGCGAGGGTGTTGCAATCGGCATGGCGCTGGCGCACCGCTTCTCGGCCAGGCTCAATCTGGCAAGCCCCGACGATGCGGCACGCGTCGAGGCGCATCTGCGCGCCGTCGGCCTGCCGTGGCGCATGTCCGACATCGCTGGGGACCTGCCGGACGCCGAGGCGCTGTTCAACTACATTACCCAGGACAAGAAGGTGTCGCGCGGCGCACTGACCTTCATCCTGACGCGCGGCCTCGGCCAGTCCTTCATCGCCAAGGACGTGCCGGCCTCCGAAGTGATTTCCTTCCTCAAGGAGCAGCGTCAGGGATGATCGAGGCCGGCTGGATCGCTGCGGGCGCGCTGTCAGGGCTGGTCCTTGCCGGGCTGGCCTTCCGCGAGCGGTTGCTTGCCTCGCTCGGCTACGAATTGATTGCGCTGACGCCGCAGCGTTCCGGCCACGCCGAACTGCGCGGCGCGGTCGATGAACTCCATCGCGACGGCCAGGTGGTCAAGCAGGACCGCGACCAGGTCGGCGGCCTGCTCGACCTGCATGAGCTCGAGGTGTCGGACGTGATGGTCCACCGAACCAACATCCGCTCGATCAATGCCGACATGGCGCCCGAGACACTGGTGCGCGAGATCCTGCAGAGCCCCTACACCCGCATGCCGTTGTGGCGCGGCTCGCTCGACAACATCGTCGGCGTCGTCCACGCCAAGGACCTGCTCCGCGCGCTCAACGACGTCGAAGGCGACTATTCACGCGTCGACGTGCCGAAGGTCGCCTCCAAACCCTGGTTCGTGCCCGACACGACCTCGCTTCAGGAACAGCTCAACGCCTTTTTGCGGCGCAAGGCGCATTTCGCCATCGTCGTCGATGAATATGGCGAGGTCGAAGGGCTGGTGACGCTGGAAGACATCATCGAGGAGATCGTCGGCGAGATCGCCGACGAGCACGACATCGATATTCAGGGCGTCAAGCAGGAGGCCGACGGCTCCGTGGTCGTCGATGGCACCGTGCCGATCCGCGACCTCAACCGCGCGCTCGACTGGCACCTGCCGGACGACGAGGCGACGACGATCGCCGGTCTCGTCATCCACGAGACCCAGTCGATCCCCGAGGAAAAGCAGGCCTTCACCTTCCACGGCAAGCGCTTCATCGTCATGAAACGCGACAAGAACCGCCTCGCGCGGATCAGGATCAGGCCCGCGGTGGTCGAGCCTCAACCGGCCGCAGCGCGTCCGCCGAAGTAACACCCGGCCACAAGACCCGACCTGCCGCCAGGCCAAGCACCGCGCCCGCCAGTTGGGCCGCGATGAATGCCGGCGTGTCGGCGGGCGCGATGCCTGCGAATGTATCGGTCAGCGCCCGCGCGATGGTCACAGCTGGATTGGCGAAGGACGTCGACGAGATGAACCAGTAGGCCGCAAAGATGTAGAGACCGACGGCGGCGGGCGTCGTTTTGGGTGCCTGGGCAATGCAGCCGAAGATGGTCAACACCAGTCCAAAGGTTGCGACTGCCTCGCCGAGCCATTGGCCCGGGCCGGTTCGGACCGTGGTCGAGACCTGCAGCAGCGGCAGGTCGAACATCGCGTGCGCCAGCAATACGCCCAGTATCGCGCCGCTCGCTTGTGCTGCGACATAGGGCGCGACCAGCGACCATGCCAGGCGCCGGTCGAGCGCCGTCACGAGGCTGACTGCTGGGTTGAAATGCGCGCCGGAGATTGGCGCGAGAATGGTGATGAGCACCACTAGCATGGCCCCGGTGGCCAGGGCATTGCAGAGCAGTGCCAGCGCTACGTTACCCTGCGCAAGCTGCGCCGCCATGATGCCGGAGCCGACCACGGTTGCGAGAAGGAAGGCACTTCCCAGGCATTCGGCAAGCAATCGCCGCGCGAGCAAAGCGCTCATGTGCTTGAATCGCCTGCTTTCGTGCTGGCACCTTCCATCTTGCCGATATCATGCAGATGTGCGGTCAGCGCCATGCGGTCGAGGCTGGTGATGGGCAGCGCGGTGAATGCCCTGATGCGGTTGCGCATGTATTTGAAGGCGGTGACGAAAGCTGCTTCCTTTTCGAGGTCGGTGCCTTCGACGTGGCTCGGATCCTCGATGCCCCAATGCGCGTTGGCCGGATGGCCGAGCCAGACCGGGCAGGCTTCGCCGGCAGCGTCGTCGCAGACGGTGAAGATGAAATCCATCTCCGGGGCGCCGGCCGCGGCGAACTCATCCCAGGTCTTCGAGCGGAAGCCGTCGGCCGGATAGCCATAGCTTTCAAGCACCTTGAGCGCGAAGGGATTGACGCTGCCCCTGGGCTGGCTGCCGGCGGAAAAGGCGTTGAAATGCGGTGCCCCATCCTTGCGCAGGATGCCCTCGGCGAGGATCGAGCGGGCGCTGTTGCCGGTACAGAGGAAAAGCACGTTGAAAGGCCGATGGGTCATGGCATCACTCCGATGGCGTGCAGCAGGGAGACAATTCGGCGAGCAGCGGCGCGCAGATCTCCGGCTTGCCGTCGCAGCAATCCTGCAGCAGGAACAACAGCACATTGCGCAGGGCAGGGAGGTTGGCGCGGTAGATGATCGAGCGCCCCTGGCGGTCGCCGGTGGCGAGGCCGGCGCGGGTCAGCACGGCCAGATGCGCGGACATGGTGTTTTGCGGCACGTCGAGTCGGCGTGCCAGGTCGCCGGCGGCAATGCCGTCCGGCTCGGCGGCGGCCATCTGGCGAAAGGCCTCCAGCCGTGTCGGTTGGGCCAGCGCGGCGAGAGCGTCGATCGTGTCGTTTGCATCCATATATCCAGACTAATGGATGTATGTGACAGGCAAATGACGAGGCAGCGTGGGGCTGCGCTCAACAATCGTGCAGAAAGAAAATTACCAGCGTGTCGCTTCGCCGGGGGCTGCCGGCTCGATCGCCAGTGCGTGCAGGCCGGCCTTGAGTTCGGCTGCCAGCGCGTCGTTGACGGCGCGATGGCGGTCGATGCGACTCATGCCGGCAAAGGCGGGGGCGACGATGCGGATGCGGAAATGTGTCTCGCCTGACCCGTCGAAGGTGGCGTGATCGCCGCCGTCGACATGGTGGTGGCCGGCATGCAGGTGGCTTTCATTGAGCACGACGAGCCGCTCCGGCGAAAATACCTCGTTCAGCTTCGTTTCGATAGTCGCCTGTATGGACATCGGTCTCGCCTTTCACCACATGTGTCGCCGCGACCAATCATGCCCTCGGGCAAAATTGGGCCGCAAATCAGGCGTTAGGGCCAACATCCTCGAAATGTCAATTCTTGTTTCGCCGCGCCAAGAGGCGGTAAATACGATCAGATGAAGCCGTACCCAAAATATTTCGACAAGATCCGCGTCCGGCCCGATCCGGAAGCGGAGGTGAAGTCGCATGCCCCGCTCTGCCAGTGGGACGGCTGCAAGCAGCCGGGAACGCACAAGGCGCCGGTCGGCCGCATGAGGGAAGGCGAGTACTTCCGCTTCTGCTTCGATCACGTGCGCGAGTACAACAAGGGCTTCAACTACTTCTCCGGCCTCGCCGACGGCGATATCGCGCGTTTCCAGAAGGAAGCGCTGACCGGCCACAGGCCGACCTGGACCATGGGATCCAACGGCTCGGCGCGTTCGGCGCCTGACTTTGCCCAGCAGCGCTCGGGCCGCGCCGGCTACTACAGCCGCATGCGCGATCCGCATAACCCCTTCGGTGCCCAGGGCGCGCCGCGCCAGCGCAAGGCGAAGCCCTTGGAGGCCAAGGCACTGGAGACGCTGGGACTCGATTCGCGCGCCACCGGCTCCGATATCAAGGCGCGCTACAAGGAACTGGTCAAACGCCACCACCCCGACGCCAATGGCGGCGACCGAGGTTCTGAAGACCGCTTCAGGGATGTGCTCCAGGCATATCGCGTGCTCAAGCAAGCGGGATTGTGTTGAGCCAGCCGCGGTCGCGGCCTTTTTCCAACTTTCATCTGGTCGGAAAAGGCTTTATGACCGCCCCCGAAGAAAATTCGATTGCCGGCGTGGCCTGAAGCCTCGCGCGTGGAGACGCTATGAACAAGGTCGATCGCGACATCACCAACCTGCCTGATACCACGGTGTCGGTGAAAGACACCTTCGGCTTCGATTCGAAGATGGTCGTGCCGGCCTATTCGGCCTCGTCGGAGCATGTGCCCGACATCGATCCGGACTATCTGTTCGACAAGGCAACGACCATGGCGATCCTCGCCGGCTTCGCCTACAACCGCCGCGTCATGGTGTCGGGTTACCACGGCACCGGCAAGTCGACCCACATCGAACAGGTCGCCGCCCGTCTCAACTGGCCGATGGTCCGCGTCAACCTCGACAGCCATGTCAGCCGTATCGATCTGGTCGGCAAGGACGCGATCGTCGTCAAGGAAGGCATGCAGGTCACCGAGTTCAAGGACGGCATCCTGCCCTGGGCCTACCAGCACAATGTCGCGCTCTGCTTCGACGAGTATGACGCCGGCCGCCCCGACGTGATGTTCGTCATCCAGCGCGTGCTCGAATCGTCGGGCCGCCTGACCCTGCTCGACCAGAGCCGCGTTATCCGCCCGCACCCGGCCTTCCGTCTGTTTGCCACCGCCAACACCGTCGGCCTCGGCGACACGACCGGCCTTTATCACGGCACCCAGCAGATCAACCAGGCGCAGATGGACCGCTGGTCGATCGTGACCACGCTGAACTACCTGCCGCACGACAACGAAGTGAACATCGTCATTGCCAAGGCCAAGCACTACCGCGACGCCAAAGGCAAGGAGATCGTCAACAAGATGGTCCGCGTCGCCGACATGACGCGCTCGGCCTTCATCAATGGCGACCTGTCGACGGTCATGAGCCCGCGTACCGTCATCACCTGGGCTGAAAACGCCGAGATTTTCGGCGATGTCGGCATGGCCTTCAGGCTCACCTTCCTGAACAAGTGCGACGAACTCGAACGCTCAGTCGTTGCCGAATTCTACCAGCGCGCCTTCGGTGAGGACCTGCCGGAATCCGCTGCCAACGTCGTGCTTGGATAAGAACAGGCTCAAATGGCAGGGCCGGGCGACAACACACGCAACAAGTCGAAGACGGGCTCTGAAGCCGACAGCTTCAAGCGCGCGATGACCGTCTGCATGCGTGCCATTTCGGGCGACAACGGCCTCGAAGTGGCCTTCGCCAAGGAGCGGCCGGCGCTTGCCGGCAATCGCGCCCGCCTGCCCGAGCTGCCCAAGAAGGCCTCGCCCAGTGACATCGCCGTCACCCGGGGCCTCGGCGATTCCATGGCGCTGAAGCGTGCCTGCCACGACGGCCGCATCCATGCCCGCCTGGCGCCCGAGGGCAAGCAAGCCCGTGCCGTGTTCGACGCGGTCGAGCAGGCGCGTGTCGAGGCCATCGGTAGCCGCGCCATGACAGGCGTTGCCCAGAACATCACCTCGATGCTCGAGGACAAATACGCCAAGGCCAATCTCGCCGACGTCACCGAACAGTCGGAAGCGCCGCTCGAGGAAGCGCTGGCGCTGATGGTGCGCGAGAAGCTGACCGGCCAGCCCGTCCCCAAGAGCGGCGAGCGCATGGTCGCGCTCTGGCGCGACTGGGTCGACCAGAAGGCCGGTGGCGATCTCGACGGCCTGCTCGGCAGCCTCGAGGACCAACAGGCTTTCGCCCGTGTCGTCCGTCATATGCTGGCCTCGCTCGAGATGGCCGAGGAATATGGCGACGACCAGGAGACCGAGGACAACGAGGACCAGGACGACGACCAGCCGCAAGGCGAGGAGCAGAGCGAGGAGGGCGGCGAGGACGATTCCGGCTCCGAGCAGGCACAGTCCGAAGATGCCGAATCCTCCGCCGACGAAGAGCAGTCCGGCGAGATGGAGGCGTCCGATGCCACGTCCGACGAGATGTCCGACGACGATGACGTCGATTCCGAGACGCCGGGCGAGGCGCGCCGCCAGGACAATCCCTTCGCCAACCTGCCGCGCGAAATCGACTACAAGGTCTTCACCACCGCTTTCGACGAGACAGTGGGCGCCGAGGAGCTGTGTGACGAGGACGAACTCGACCGTCTCCGCGCCTTCCTCGACAAGCAGCTCGCCAATCTGTCTGGTGTCGTCGGCCGTCTCGCCAACCGCCTGCAGCGCCGCCTGATGGCGCAGCAGAACCGTTCCTGGGACTTCGACCTGGAAGAGGGCTATCTCGACCCCGCACGCCTCGTGCGCGTCGTCATCGACCCGATGCAGCCGCTGTCGTTCAAGCAGGAGCGCGACACCAAGTTCCGCGACACCGTCGTCACGCTGGTGCTCGACAATTCCGGCTCGATGCGTGGCCGTCCGATCACCGTTGCCGCAACCTGCGCCGACATATTGGCGCGCACGCTGGAGCGCTGCGGCGTCTCTGTCGAGATCCTCGGCTTCACGACGCGCGCCTGGAAAGGCGGACAAGCACGCGAGAAGTGGTTGAAGGACGGCAAGCCGCCGAACCCCGGCCGCCTCAACGACCTCCGCCACATCATCTACAAGTCAGCCGACGCGCCGTGGCGCCGCGCCCGCCGCAATCTCGGCCTGATGATGCGCGAAGGCCTGCTTAAGGAAAACATCGACGGCGAAGCGTTGCTCTGGGCGCACCAGCGCCTGATCGCACGGCCCGAGCAGCGCAAGATCCTGATGATGATCTCGGACGGCGCGCCGGTGGACGATTCGACGCTGTCGGTGAATCCGGGCAACTATCTGGAGCGCCATCTGCGCGCCGTCATCGACCTGATCGAGACGCGCTCGCCGGTCGAGCTTCTGGCGATCGGCATCGGCCACGACGTCACGCGCTACTATCGCCGTGCCGTCACCATCGTCGACGCCGAGGAACTGGCAGGTGCGATGACCGAGCAGCTCGCCTCGCTGTTCGGCGAAGAGAGTGCGCGCGAGACCCGCCGCGGCGGCTTCCGGCGCGCCGGGTGAGCTTGTCCATGGCCCGGCTGCGGCACCTTGCTTGCGCTGCCTTGGCGGCGCTCGCGCTGTCGGCATCGCTCACCGCGTCCTCGCGCGCCGAGCAGCCTGCCATCGAGCGCATCGAGATATCAGCCCGTCCCATCGCCCGCTTCCAGATCGGTCTCGACCAGAAGATCTTTGGTCCGCTCGAATTCGTCGGCGGCCTCGAAATGACCTCGTCGTCGCGCAATCTCGGCGCGCTGTCGGCCTTCCGCTTCCTCAAATCGGGGAGTGACTTCATCGGCGTCGCCGACACCGGCTTCTGGTATTTTGGACGTGTCGCCCGCGATTCCGCGATGCGCCCGACGGGCATCGAGAACTTCCGCATGGTGCAGATGGTGGACAGCTCCGGTGTCGCCATCGAAAAGAAATGGCAGGCCGATGCAGAGGGCCTTGCGGTGAAGGACGGTATCGCTACCGTGGGCTTCGAGCGCACCCACCGCGTCGCCCAGTACCGCATCGATCCCGACAACATGCAGCCGCCGTTCCGCGAGCTCGAGTTCCTCGTGCCGCGCAACGAGCTCAGGACGAATCGCGGCTTCGAGACCGTCGCCTATTCCACTGAGAAGGGCGGGCTTGTGGTGGTGTCGGAAAAGAGCCTCGACACATCAGGCAACATCTTCGCCGCGATCATCGAGGGGCCCAAGAAGGGCGTCTTCACGGTCAAGCGCAACGGCGAGTTCGACATCACCGACGGCGCCTTCCTGCCCGATGGCGACCTGCTGCTGCTTGAACGTAGCTTCTCGATGGCTTCGGGCGTGAAGATGCGGCTCCGGCGCATTGCCTCCGAGACAATCGCCAGGGGCCAGATCGCCGACGGCCCGGTGCTGCTGGAAGCCAACATGGGCTACCAGATCGACAACATGGAAGGGCTCGACGTCTGGCAGCGCAGCGACGGCGCGCTGATGGTATCGCTGGTCTCCGACGACAACCATTCGATCCTGCAGCGCAACCTCTACCTGGAATTCATCCTGCACGGCGATTGAGCAGCGATTGTCCGCTATTGTCGGCGCCTGCGATGCGGGAGCCAGCCATGTCGTCCGATGTAACCAGCCTCATTGACCGCTACTGCGCGGTCTGGAACGAACCCGACGCCGACAGTCGCAAGGAGCTGCTCGAAGCCGTCTGGGCCGAGCGGGCGACATACACCGACCCGCGGGCCGACACTGTCGGTGCCGATGAGCTTCTGGTGCATATCGCAAGTATCCGGATGAGCCGCCCCGGTGCGAAGATCGTCCGCACCACCTCTGTCGATCTTCATCACGGCGTTGCCCGCTTCGGCTGGCGCGTCGTCGAGGCCGACGGCACACCGCTGCCCGAAGGCCTTGATATTGCCGAGCTTTCGCCCGACGGGAAGCGCATCGCGCGCATCATCGGCTTCTTCGGGCCGATGGTAGCGATCTGATCTGCCTGAACTTGCCCTTGGCCGAGCCAAGCAGGGAGCCGGTCGCAGCTATCCGGACAAAAAGAAAGCGAGGGGTCCCCTAACCCCTCGCTGCAAAAATCATGACCTCCGGGGTATCTTCCCCGTAAGGCGTCCCCCAATCAGGCTGCCAGATGGCTTGTCGCGGCCTGGGCGTAGTTGTGGCCGAAGCGGTTGGCGAGGAAGGCGTCGAGTGCGATGTCTTCCTGGCGGATGAAGCCCTGCTGCGGCAATGCGCCGTTGGCCAGCATGTCGAGCACGGCGCAGATGCCGGAAGCCGTGGTGATCTGGATGGCGCTGCGCACCATCTTGCCCATCTGGCGGCTGTAGATCTTGTTGGCGTAGCTTTCCTGGAGCAGGCGCCCGCCCTTGCGACCGCTGACGGTGACGAAGATCACCACCACGTCCTGCATGGTCGCCGGCAGCGAGTTCTCCAGGATGTCCTTGAGCACTTCGCGGCGGTGACGCAGGCCGAGATCGTTGAGCAGCGCCTTCATGATCGCGGCGTGGCCGGGATAGCGAATGGTGCGGTAGTTCAGCGTGCGCACCTTGCCCTTGTAGGTCTCGCACAGCGTGCCGAGACCGCCCGAGGTGTTGAACGCCTCATAGGTGATGCCGTCGAGCGAGAACTCTTCGCGTTCTTCCAGCGGCGGCACCTCGACCAGCGAGCCTTCGACGATCGCCTCGCAGGGCTCGCAATACTCGTTGATGACGCCGTCGGTGCTCCAGGTCAGATTGTAGTTCAACGCATTGGACGGGTACTGCGGCAGTGCGCCGACGCGCATGCGCACGCTCTCCAGCGAATCGAAGCGCTTGGCGAGATCGTTGGCGACGATCGAGATGAAGCCTGGTGCGAGGCCGCACTGCGGGATGAAGGCGCTCTTGGCGGTGGTCGCCAGTTCCTTGACGATGCGGGTCGAAGCGACGTCCTCGGTCAGGTCGAGATAGTGCACGCCGGCCTTGGCGGCTGCCTCGGCAATGCGCGTGGTGAGGTGGAAGGGGGCAGCGGAAAGTACGGCGAACTTGCCTGCCAAAACGGCGTCGAGGGCGCCAGCTTCGGCGATCTCGACCTTAAGCGTCTCGACGGCGTTGCCGGTCTCGAGCGAATCAAGTGCGGCCTGCGAGCGGTCGACCACGGTCACCTGGTAATCGCCACTCTCGGCCAGCATGTCGGCGATGGTCGAGCCGATCTTGCCTGCGCCTACGACAACGATCTGTTTCATGGTCATGTCCCCTTCAAATGGAATTTCGCGCGGAGTCTACGGTCGCACCACGTCAAAAGGCAGTATCGATATTGCCGAAAGGCCGATATGTTTTGGACGAAACGACGTATGGTATCGACGAAATGACGACAGACCCTGACCGCGCCCTGCTTGCCTTGTTGCGCGAGAACGCGCGCGCCTCGACGGCCGAGCTGGCGCGCAAGCTAGGTGTGTCGCGAACGACGGTGCAAAGCCGGATCGAGCGGCTGGAACAGCGTGGGGTGATTGCTGGCTACAGCGTCAGGCTGTCGCCAGACTACGAGAAGAACCTGGTTCGCGCGCATATCCTGGTCACCGCGCTGCCCAAGGTCTCGGCGGCGGTGGAGGCGGTGCTGAAGCGGATTCCCGAGGTGCGCACGCTGCATTCGGTCAGCGGCAATTTCGACATGATCGTCGTCGTCGAGGCGCCGTCGGTGCGCGACCTCGATGCCTTGATCGACCGAATAGGTGCGCTCGAAGGTGTCGAACGCACCTTGTCGTCGATCGTCCTGTCGACGCGAATCGACCGCTGATCGGCCTCAGCCGATCGCCGAAAGGTCGTGACGAAAGACGACCTCGCCACCGATAACCTCGCCCGTCGCGCGGAAGCCAACCTCGCGATAGAGCGCCATCGCCATTTCGTTTTCCGGCACGACGCTCAAGGTGACATGGCCGCAGCTGGGCAGCTTCGACATCAGCTTCAGCATCTCCAGCAACGCCTTGCGGCCATAGCCGAGCCGCTGGTAACGCTGGTCGATCATCAGCCGATAGATCCAGTAATTGCCGTCGTCGGGATCGAGCGCATACATGGTGAAGCCGACCGGCAGGTCATCGGCATAGATGGCGAACGGCGCGCAATGGTGGCCCGCATCAGCCTCTTCGATCGAATCCTCGTTGCTGGCGACAAAATTCTGCTGCGCCGGCGCGACTTGCAGTTCAAGCATTGTTGCCCGCTCGGCATCGTTGAGCGGGCGTAGTGTAATGGTCATGTATCCACCGTGTCTGACGTAACTCCCGCGACATTGTCGAGATTGCATTACGTCAGCATGTCCCCGGTGGTCGCGGAAAGTAGCGAATACCGATGCTCATGCGCTCGGCTCGCTTGCCGCCGCCTGTCGCAGCAGCTTGGCAAGCTCCTCGACCGGCTTGACCGCCGAAGTCGGCGCTGTCCCGGCGAGGACCATCACCGGCACGCCCGATATGCCGCGTTCGACGGCGAGGCGCTTGTCGGCGCGCACGGCGGCGGCGAAATCGTCGCCGGCGAGCAATTCCGCCACCGCACCTGGCGCAAGCCCGGCCTCGCGGCCAAGCCGGTCCAGAACGCCGCGGTCGGCTATGTTTTCGGCCTCGCTGTGATAGGCGCGCAGCAGGCGTTCCATCACCGCGTCGGCCTTGCCGCTCGCTGCACCAAGGTGAACCAGCCGGTGCGCGTTGAAGCTGTTGACCGGGCGGGCGTTCTCCAGGTCTAGCTTGATGCCCTCGACCACTCCGAACCCTGTGATCTGGGCGAGCCGCGCTTCGGCCGCATCGCCGCGCCATTGCCTGATCATGTCGGCGGCGCTGTCGCCTGATATCAGAGCGCCTTCGGGCGACAACTCGAAGCTGCGCCAAACGATCCTGATCGGCGTGCCGGCAAGCGCCGAGGCGGCTTCGAGGCGGCGCTTGGCGATGTAGCTCCACGGACACAGCACGTCGGCATGCATCTCGATCTGCATGGTCTCCTCCCGGCTCAGGCGTCGATCGGGCGCGGGCCGGGCGCGATTTCGCGGACGAGGTTGTAGCGCGGTGGGCCGCTCATTCTGGGCTCGGCCTTGCCCTTGAGGCCGTCGATGACGCCCTCGATCGCCGCAATGCGCGCGGCATTGTCCGATACGCGCTCGAATTCGCGATGCGCGGCTTCGCTTTCCCAGTGGATGATGTTGTAGACGCGCGTGCCGTCGGTGCTGGCAAACAGATGCGCCGACTTGTAGCCGGGATAGAACCGTACCCATTTTTCCTGCAGGCCGGCGAAGGCGTCGATCAGCTCTTGCTGTGTCTGGGCGCCGTCCACGGTGTAGTCGATGATCGAGTAGAATCCCTGTGTGTCCTGCATCTGCATGTCCTTTCGTCGCTTTGATGAGCCGAAGGTAAGGACAGGTACCCGGGTGGATTAGCCGGAGATTTCAGGATGCAGCTTCCGGATCGACGGAAGATCAGGCGACGAACAGCTGGCGCGGAAAATGCGCGACGACATGGTCGATGAAGGAGCGCAGGCGCCTCGAGACGATGCGCTGGCGCAGATAGACGATGTGGATCGGCTGCGCCTCGCCGCTCCACTCGGGCAACAGAATCACCAGCTCGCCACTGGCCAGTTCCCGGGCCAGGAACGCAGCCGGCACCAGCGCAATACCACGACCCGCGACGGCTTGATGCCGCAATGACGAAAGCTGGTTGCCGGTGAAACGACCGGAGATGCTCAGTTTGTAGGGGTCGCCGCCGGCGTGGCGTAGCTGTGCCGAGGCATATCCGGAAAAGGACATCAGCTGGCCGGTGTCGATGTCACCAGGATGGCTGATTGGTGCATGTGCCGCGAGATAGGCAGGTGACGCCACGAGCCTCAGCGCGGCACTGCCAAGCGAACGCGCCACCAGCCCCGAATCGTCGCGCAGCGTGCCGACCCGAATGGCGACGTCGATGCCATCAGTGAACAGGTCGGCGTTGCGGCTGCTCAGATTGAGCTCCAGCGACATGTTGGGATGAGCCTCGAGGTAGCTGCTCAGCAGCGGCGCCAGCACATCGTCCATGGCGATCGTGCTCGCCACTCTGAGCTTGCCGCTCAGCCCTGCCGCCGTGTCGGTCAGCTCGGCCTCGTAGCCGCGCAGTTCGGCCAGCGCCCGCGACGCGACCTCGTGATAGCTTGCGCCGGTTTCGGTCAAGGCCAGACGTCGCGTGGTGCGCTTGAGCAAGGTGCTGCCGAGGCGGGTTTCGAGTGCGGCGATACGCTGGCTTATCGTTGAGACGGGGATGCCGGTGGCTCTGGCTGCGCCGGAAAAGCTTCCGGTCCGAACGACCTCGAGGAAAAGATCAACCGAATCGAGAGCCATACCCTTGCCGATCATGCCGTGGCGCGAGCCGGTAAGGTATGCGGCGGCGCCCGACATGCAAGAGCAGCCGATCGATCATCGGATGCTCTTGGCAATGCTGTCGTATTTGTTGGCGGCTATGCCAGCGCCGGCTGTGTCCAGCGCGCGGCGATCAGGCGGTAGGGGATCAGCGCGAAGACGGCGATCAGAAGCTTCACCGTGAGGTCGCCGAGCGCCCACGAGATCCAGCGCGCCGCCTCGAACGGCAGCACGCCGAACAGCGGGGCCGCTTCCAGGGCGAATGCATCCTCGGAGCCGAGGAAAGCGAAGGCTGCCGAAAAGGCGATGCCGAAGAAGATCGCCGTGTCGAACACCGAACCGACGAGCGTGCCGAAGATCGGCGCGCGCCACCAGCTCTGCCGGCGCAGCCAGTTGAACACGGTGATGTCGAGCAACTGGGCGGTCAGGAAGGCAGCACCGGAGGCAACGGCGATTCGCGCCAGTCGATCGGCAGCCGTGTCGAACGGGATCAGGCCATAGCGGAACAGCACCGGCGGAATGACGATCGAGCAGACCACCGCAACCGTGAAGCCGACGAAGACGATACGCCGTGCCAGCTTCGGGCCGTAGCGCCGGTTGGCAAGGTCGGTGACCAGGAATGAGAAGGGATAGGTGAAGGCGCCCCAGGTCAGGACGTCGGCAAGCGCCAAAGGTCCGACCTGTCCCTGCATCGGGAACTGGACGAGAATGTTGGAAGCGACGACGACAAGCGCCATGGCCGCCACGAAAGGCAGGTATCTTGAACCGGAGTTCATTTTTTTATCCTGGGTAATGGAACCAGCGGTACGGGCATAGCCCGGGCGGATTTGGGCGGAGCCTCCATCGTCCTTGCGGCCGTCAGAGGCTCCAGGCGGTCGTCCCCCGCCTCGTCAGACGATTAGGCTGCGGCCTGCTCGGCGTTCTTCTTGGCGATCTGCTTCTTGAGCAGGCGCGCACGCTGCGACAGCTCTTCCGCGTCAGCCTTGATCAGGAAGGCGTCGAGGCCACCGCGATGCTCGACCGTGCGCAGGGCGTTGGCCGAAATGCGCAGGCGCACGTTCTGGTTCAGCGTCTCGGAGATGAGCGTGACGTTGACCAGGTTCGGCAGGAAGCGACGACGGGTCTTGTTGTTGGCGTGGCTCACATTGTTGCCGGTCATGACGGCTTTGCCGGTGAGTTCGCAAGCGCGGGACATGTTACTTACCTTCAGTTCTGGCGGACCAAGCGACGATGACGCACCGAATAACGATGGCGCGCGGTCTCAGTCAGGCGGCCTCATGGAAAAAGTTGGCGTTCCATAAGTGTATTTCACCGACGCGTCAAGCACCCCGGTTGTTTCCAGGCATTGTCCCCAACTCCACAGAATGGCCGGAATTGGTTCTATAACCATCGCGCAGGGACGTGAACAGCGGCAGGCGCAGCTTGCGCTGTCGATGAGGTGTTACCGAGAATGCGCCGCCCCGCACCGATCCTGCTTTGCCTTTGCCTCGCCGTCCTGCCGTCGCCGCTGCTCGCCGCCGGCAAATCCTTCAGCGGCGATTACTCGCTCTCGTTTCTTGGCATTCCGGTCGCCAAGGCGACCTTCGACAGCACCTATGAGGGCAACTCCTATGTCGTCAACGGCAGGGTCTCCAGCGCCGGGCTGGCGGCCTTCTTCGACGACACGCGCGGCACGATCTCGTCGCGCGGCAGTTTTGGCGAGGGCCGCACCAGGCCACGAGCCTTCCGCGCCGACTATGTCTCGGGCAAGGTCAGCTCGCTCGTCGCAGTCGGCTTTTCCGGCGACCGCGTCACCAGCACCGAGGTGGTGCCGCCGCCCAAGAAGCGCGGCAAGACCTGGATTCCGCTCGGCGCCAACGACCTGCGCGGCGTCGCCGATCCGATCGCTGCGACCGTCATCCGCGCGCCCAGCCTCGACAAGGTCTGCGGCCGCACTGTCAGGATCTATGACGGCGAACTGCGTGCCGACCTCAAGCTGACCGAGGTGTCGCGCAAGAAGATGGTGGTCAAGGGGTTCGAAGGCGACACAGTCACCTGCCGCATGGGCTTCCAGCCTGTCTCGGGCTACCGCACCGACAAGAAGGCGCTGACCTTCCTGCGCGACCGCAGCCGCATCATGGTGACGTTTGCGCCGCTCGGCGAAACCGGAGTATATGCGCCTATATATGCGACCGTAAGCACGGAGATCGGAACGATCACCGTCAAGGCACGGCGCTTCGAAGCGACCAATTGAGCATGACCCGAACGAAGCATGTTCCCGAAAAGTGGACATCGATTTTCGGATAAGATCATGCGCAACGAAGAGGGGGCGCCGGTTTCCGGACGCGGTCAGCCTCCACGGGGAAAGGCGCGTTGCGCCGGGAGGGGTAAGTGGGGCGCGCAACCTTGATCGGATTTTCGGCGGTCGCCATGTGGGCGCTGCTGGCCTTGCTTACCGACGCCTCCGGTTCGGTGCCGCCGTTCCTGATGTCGGCGATCACCTTCGCCGTCGGCACCTGCGTCGGCCTCGTTACCCGCCTGTTCATGCCCAAGCCCGACAAGGCCGAGAAGATCCCGGCGCAGGTCTGGATCATCGGCATCGTCGGCCTGTTCGGCTACCACTTCTTCTACTTCACCGCGCTGCGCAACGCGCCGGCGGTCGAGGCCAGCCTGATCGCCTATCTCTGGCCGCTCTTCATTGTGCTCGGCTCGGCGCTGATGCCGGGCGAGCGCCTGCGCTGGAACCACATCGCCGGTGCGCTGCTCGGCCTGGCCGGCACCTTCCTGATCGTCACCAAGGGCGGCGGGCTGGCCTTCGAGCCGCGCTACGCCTTCGGCTACATCATGGCCTTCGCCTGCGCCTTCCTGTGGTCGGGCTATTCGCTTCTGTCACGCCGCTTTCCCTCGGTGCCGACGACCGTCGTCACGTGGTTCTGCCTGGCGACGTCGGTGCTGTCCCTTGCCTGCCACCTGGCGCTGGAAGAGACCGTGCTGCCGGCCAATGCCGGTCAGTGGCTCGCCGTGCTTGGCCTCGGCCTGATGCCGGTCGGTGCTGCCTTCTATGCCTGGGACATCGGCGTCAAGCGCGGCAACATCCAGGTGCTCGGTGCTGCGAGCTACGCAGCCCCGCTGCTGTCGACCCTGGTGCTGATCGCGGCCGGCTTCGCCGAACCATCGCTGCGCATCCTCGCCGCTTGCGTGCTCATCACCGGCGGTGCGGTGCTGGCGGCGAAATCGCTGATCTTTGGCGAGGGCAAGGGGCCGGCCGCCGACGGGGCAGGGGCCTAGCCGACACTCGGCTCCCAGCCCGGTTCCGCCAACTCGAACTGGGCGAATTCGAAACCCGGTGACACCGTGCAGCCGACAAGCGTCCAGTCACCCAGGCAACGCGCCGTCTGCCACCAGCCGGACGGCACCACGCATTGCGGCCGCTGGCCGGCTGCGATGTCGACGCCAAGCGTGTGGGCGACAAGGATGCCGCCTTCCTGGAACAGTTTCAGTTCGATCGGCGCGCCGGCATGGTAGTGCCAGATTTCGGCAGCGTCCTTGACCCGGTGCCATGCCGACACGTCACCGTGCTCGAGCAGAAAATAGATCGCCGTCTGGTTGCCGCGCGGGCCATGCGGTCCGGCTTCCGGATTGTCGCGAAATGTCTCGACATACCAGCCGCCCTCGGGGTGGCGTTGCATGCCGAGTGTGGCGATGATCTCTTGAGCCCTCATGGTCAAAAATTGTCCTTGCGCTTCCGGACCTCAGCGAAGACGTCGACGTCGGCCGCCTTTTCCATGCCGAGATGCTTGCGGATGGCTGGATCGGCCCAGCGCAGGAACGGGTTGGTCGCCAGCTCCTCGCCGATTGTCGTCGGCAGTGTCGGCCTGCCGTCGCTGCGCAACGCCTCGATCTTATCGGTGCGGGAGCGCAGGGCTGCGTTGTCCGGATCGATCGTCAGCGCGAAACGCGCATTGGACAGCGTGTATTCGTGCCCGCAATAGATCACCGTCTCCGGCGGCAGGGCGGCCAGCTTTTTCAGCGATTCGAACATGACGGGTGCCGGGCGCTCGAACAGCCGGCCGCAGCCGAGCGCAAACAGCGTGTCGGCGGTGAAGGCCAGCTTCGATTTCGGCAGGTAGTAGCAGACGTGGCCGGCCGTATGTCCGGGAGTCTCGATGACCTCGATGGTCTCGTTGCCGAAAGGAATGACCGAGCCTTGCTCGACCGTGTCGTCGATGCCGGGGATCTTGTCGCGCTCGGCTTCGGGGCCGATGATGCGCAGCTTGTAGCGGCTCTTCAAGGCCAGGTTCGCCTCGACATGGTCGGCATGGTGATGCGTCGTCAGGATCGTCGACGGCGTCCAGCCGCTGTGTTCGATCGCCGACTGGATCGGGCCTTCCTCGGGGGCATCGATAATTGCCGTCTCACCGGTTTCGCGGTCGTGCAAAAGCGCGCCGAAATTGTCGGTGCGGCACATGAAAAGCTTGATCTCGACAGCCATGACAGGACTCCATTTTGCCGGGAACGATAGGGCGCGCCGCCAAGCCTGTCACGCCAAATGGGGCGGGGTCGTTGAAGTCGGTGGGCGGCGCGTCTACCTTCGGCCCATGAATTCCGACATCGTCGATCTTCGCTCCTTCTACTCGACGCCGCTTGGCCGCCTCGCCGAGCAGTCGATATCCATGGCGCTGTCGTCGGTGTGGGCCGGTCTGCCCAATGAGCGGCTTGTCGGGCTCGGTTACACGCTGCCCTGGCTCGACCGATTCGGCAGCGATGCCGAGCGTGTCTTTGCCTTCATGCCGGCTACACAAGGTGCCGTGGTCTGGCCGGCGAATGGGCCGTCCTCGACGGCACTCGTCTTTGACGAGGAGTTGCCGCTCGTCGATTCCTCCGTCGACAGGGTGCTGCTGGTCCATTCGCTCGAACATGCCGAAAGCCCGCGCGAGACGCTGAAGGAGATCTGGCGCGTGCTGTCGCCGGCGGGGCGCATCGTCATTGTCGTGCCCAACCGGCGCGGCATGTGGGCGCGTTTCGAGCACACGCCCTTCGGCACCGGGCGGCCATTCTCGTCCGGCCAGCTCAACGAACTGTTGCGCGAGGCCAATTTCACCGTCTCGGCATGGTCGGATGCGCTGCATTTCCCGCCGTCACGGCGCAAATGGATGATGAAGTTCGACCATCTGTTCGAGCGCGCAGGCCGCCGCCTCTGGCCGATCTTTGCCGGCGCCATCGTCGTCGAGGCGCAGAAGCGCGTCTACCAGGGCATTCCGGTGGCGCAGCGCGCCTCGCGGCGCGTCTTCGTGCCGGTGCTGTCGCCCACCGGCGCCTCACGCGGCTTTCCAGCCCTGCGCCGTGGCGACGCGGAGCATGGTGGCTAGGCTGTACCTCACGAAGGGGTGAAGCCGCACCACTTCCATTCCGACGCCATTGCCGCGACACTGATCCATCCGTCGGAGAGCCTGCAAACGATGCTGGGCGTGCTGGCCATAGTCTTGTGTCTGGGCTGCGAGGTGCCGCGCCCGGTGGCTGGTGTTGCGGTCGATGTCGAGCTCGTGCTTGCGGTCGACGTCTCGCGCTCGATGGATCTGGAAGAGTTCACCCTCCAGCGCGCGGGTTATGTCGAGGCGCTGCGCCACCCTGATTTCATTGATGCCGTTCTGTCCGGCCAGCATGGCCGCGTCGCCATCACCTATTTCGAATGGGCGGGCACCGTGCGCGAGGAATCGGTGGTGCCGTGGCAGGTCATCGACGGGCCGCAGAGTGCTGCCGCCTTCGCCGCCAGGCTCGAGGCGAGGCCGTTCAGCGGCTTTCGCGGCACCTCGATCTCGGGCGCGGTCACTTATGGCGCCAAGCTGTTCGACAGCAACGACGCCGACGGCTTTCGCCGCGTTATCGACATTTCGGGCGACGGGCCGAACAATTTCGGCAACCCGGTGCTTCCCGCGCGTGACGCTGCTCTGGCCCAGGGAATCGTCATCAACGGCTTGCCGATCCTGATCCGGCCGTCGCGAACGGCGTCCAGGCTCGACCGTTATTACGCCAAATGTGTCACCGGCGGCGCCGGTTCGTTCGTCCTGCCGATCAAGGCGGCGTCGGAATTCGCCACTGCGATCCGGCGCAAGCTGGTGCTCGAGGTCAGCGGCGACACCCATGCCGTGCCGGTCGTCAGGATCGACACCGAGCCCCGGGTCGACTGCATGGCCGGCGAACGCGACAGGCGGATCTATTCCGATCCCTATTTCCCGGAGCTAGATCGTTAGACTGCGGGTGCGTTCGTTGCCGGGAAGCCCTGCGCGGAATATGCTTGGTTTCTAATGTTTCTGCGGATTACGGCACTCTTGGAGCAGAGGGTACTGCCATGGAGGGGGAACAGATCGGGCGCCTGCTGCGCCAGGCCGCGGACCATGCCATCCGTTACAGGTCGGAACTGCCATCCAGGCCGCAGCGTCCGCTGCATGGCTACGCCGACGCCTTGGCCGCCTTTGACGGCCCTTTGCCCGAGACCGGAGAAGCACCCGGCGTCGTGGTCGACGAACTGGCGGCACGGGCCGAACCGGGCCTCAACGTTACCACCGGCGCACGCTTCTTCGGCTGGGTCATTGGCGGTTCGCACCCGGTCGGCGTCGCTGCGGACTGGATGACCAGCGCATGGGGCCAGAACGCCGGCAACCACCACGCCATGCCGTCGGCCGCCGCGGCCGAGACGGTTGCCGCGCGCTGGCTGCTCGACCTGCTCGATCTGCCGCGCGAAAGCTCGGTTGGCTTTGTCACAGGTGCTACGGTGGCAAATTTCGTTTGCCTGGCCGCAGCGCGCGGTGCGGTGCTGCGACGTGTCGGCTGGGATGTCGACGCCAACGGCCTGTTCGGCGCGCCGTCGATTTCCGTGCTGATTGGAGACGACGCCCACACCACGGTGTTTTCGGCGCTGCAATTCCTCGGCCTTGGCCACGATCGGCTGATCCGGGTCGCCACCGACAGCCAAGGCCAGATGGAGCCGGAGGATTTCGCTCGCCGTGCGGCTGACGTGCGGGGGCCGGCAATCGTCATCCTGCAGGCCGGCCAGATCAACACCGGCGGCTTCGACAGGTTCACCGAACTGGTGCCGATCGCCCGCGGGGTCGGTGCCTGGATCCATGTCGACAGCGCTTTCGGGGCTTGGGCGCGTGCCTGCCCTGCTTTCAGGCATTTCACCGAGGGGCTCGACGCTTGTGATTCCTGGGCAACCGATGGTCACAAATGGCTGCAGACGCCTTATGACTGCGGCTATGCCATCGTCCGCGACAGCGAGGCGCATCGCCGCGCCATGACGATTGCGGCGAGCTATCTGCCGACGGCTATGGAGGGCGAGCGCGACCCCAGCCATTTCGTTCCCGAACTGTCGCGGCGGGCGCGTGGTTTTGCCACCTGGGCGATCATCCGCCATCTCGGCCGCGAGGGCATAGCCACGATGGTCGAGCGGCACTGTCGTGTTGCCCGGCTGATCGCCGATGAGCTGCGTGGTGAAAACGCCATCGCAGTACTCAACGATGTCGTGCTCAACCAGGTGCTGGTGCGTTTCGGCGCCGACGAGCCTGCCGAGCGCGGCGATGAACTGACCCGGGCAACGATCATCCGGCTCCAGCGGGACGGCGTTGCCTTCGCCGGCGGCGCCAAATGGCGCGGACGCGAGGTGATGCGCATTTCGGTGATTTCCTGGCTCATCGACGACGCGGCCGGCAAGGCTACCGCCGCAGCCATCATCTCGGCCTGGCGCGGCGTGCGTGAAACGTCCCAGGACTGACGCGAATATTTCCGGTTACTTGGCTTCGCCGCCGGCATATTCATCCGCCTGCCTTCAAATTTGCCAGATCGATCCCTAGATGACAGCGGGCTTGGCCCACCGTGAAGAATAGGGGTTTCCTCCTGACCGACGTCATCAACCAAAAGCGCGCCGTGCAGCATTCCAGGGGCAAGCGCGCGATGCTGATCGTCAATCCGCGCGCACGCCGTGGTGGCGGGTCGATCGATGCCGCCCGTCAGGTGCTCGTCGATGCCGGTCTCCAGATCGAGGAGATGGCAACAAGCAAGGACGAGAACGCCTCCGAGCTGATCTCGCGCAATGCCGATCATTTCGACATGGCAATCGTTGGTGGCGGCGACGGCACGCTCAACAACGCGGCCGCCGGTCTGTCCTATTCCGGCCTGACGCTCGGCGTGTTGCCGCTCGGCACAGCCAATGACTTTGCCCGCACGATGGGCATTCCCGCCGACCCGGTGAAGGCGGCGGAAATCATCGCCGCCGGCCACCAGGCAACCGTCGATCTCGGCGAGGTCAACGGCCATCTGTTCTTCAACGTCGCCAGCATCGGTTTCAGCGCCGAACTGGCGGGCGAGCTCACCGAGCACGCCAAGAAGCGCTGGGGCACGCTGGGCTACGGCATCGTCGCCGCCCGCATCCTGATGCGTTCGCGGCTGTTCACCTGTTATGTCGACCATGACGGCACCACCGAAAAGATCCGCACCATGCAGGTCTCGGTCGGCAACGGTCGCCATTATGGCGGCGGCATGACCGTCGAGGAGACCGCGACCGCCGACGACGGCTGGCTCGATCTCTACAGCCTCGAGGTCGACCATTGGTGGCGGCTGCTCAGGCTTCTGCCCAGCCTGCGCAAGGGCACGCAAGGCCAGTGGGACGACGTCCGCGCCTTCAAGACCACTGAAGTGACGATCCGCACCAAGCAGCCGCGCCCGGTCAACACCGACGGCGAGCTGGTGACCTGGACGCCGGCGCATTTCCGCATCAGGCCCAAATCGGTCAACGTGTTCGTGCCGAAGGGCTGACACTGCAGGCTCAAGCTGGGCGAGGGGCTACCTCATCACCGAATGGCTGTGGCCGGGGCGTGCTCTCGCTGGGCAGCAGCGGAATTGGCTGTGTTGCGTTCGCCCCGGCTCTGACAGGTCAGATCACCTGCGACTCGGTTTTCGGTCGCGGCTCGCCGCTCACTGTCCTGGCCGGCCCGAAGATGACGAAGCTGAGCACGGCCAGGACCCAGACGCCGATACCGCCATAAAGCAGCGTCCAGCCGAAGCCGTCGACGAGTGCGGCGTGCGCCACCGCCACAGGCACCTCCAGCGTCGGTTGGCCTGAAAGCGCATGCGGTGTCGCAGCACCGCCGGCGGCGATGCGCTCGGCCAGCCCGCGCAGCTGCGCCGCGTCAGTTGCTTCAGGCAGCGCCTGGCGCAGCGTGTGGAGAATGCCTTCGACAAGCACCAGGCCCATCACCGCGATGTTGACGGCAAGGGCGATCAGCCTGGCGCTGGCGTCGATGCCCGAGGCCATGCCGGCACGGCTGGCCGGCACCGAGCCTGTGGTCATGTTGGTGGCGGGCGTCGTCGTCAGGCCAAGTCCTATGCCCGAGACCAGGGCACCGGCCAGCACGGTCGCCCCGGCTGCCTGCCCGAGCGTGCTGCCGAACCACATCACGATGAAGCCAAGGCCGATGGTGAACAGGCCGAGCGGGATGATGGTGCGGGCGCTGGTGCGCAACAAGAGATACTGGGCGACAGGCGACATCACCAGGAAAGGCACGGTGTAGGCTAAAAGCGCCAGCCCGGTCGTTGCGCTGTCATAACCAAGGCCGACGGTGAAATAGATCGGCAGGTAGATCATCAGCGGCCAGTAGCTGAAGTTCATGCCGATGCAGCCGATGATGGCGCCGGAGAAATCGCGGATCGCAAATACCGAGAAGTCGAACATCGGATGCGGATGCCGCCGCTCGGCAGCAACGAAGGCGATCAGGCCGGCGATGGTAGCTGCTGCGATGGCCAGTGCGGCCGGGCTGAGGAAGCCGAGGTCGGCGCCGCCGGTGATGTAGTAGGTCAGGCCGAACACCGATGCGCTCAGGATGACGATGCCGGCGACATCAAGCTTCCGCGCCTGCGGATCGCGCGATTCGCTGACGCTGCCATAAGTCAGGACAAGGCACAGCACGGCGAGCGGCGCGTGGACCAGGAAGACCCATTGCCAGGTCGACAGCGAGACGATCAAGCCACCGATGAGCGGCCCGAAACCCAGGCCAATGCCCGAGATGACGCCCCAGATGGCAAAGGCGCTGCTGCGCGCCCTGGCGTCCTGGAACTGGTGCGACAAAATGGCGATCGAGCAGATGAACATGGCGCCGCCGGCCATGCCCTGCAGGAAGCGGCTGACGATCAGCACTGTGGTGTTGGGGGCGAGGCCGCACATCAAGGAGGTCACGCCGAAAGCGGCAACCGTAAGCGCAAAAACGAGCCGGCGGCCGTAGCGGTCGGCCAGCGTTCCTGTTGCCATCAGCACCGTCGTACAGGCGATGGTGTAGGCGTTCATGATCCACTGCATGCCCTTGAAGTCGGCATGCAGCACATGTTCGAGCGTCGGCAGGATCACCGGCACGCTCGATATCTCAAGACCAAACATCAGCGCCGACAGGCAGATCGCCCCCAGCGCCAGACTGTCTCTCATCGTCAGCTTCATCCCATGTCTCCGGCTGGCGGCGTCGGGGGAGGAAGTCCGGTCGCCGCTGGTTATCTGGAAACATCCGAGATATGCCAAGCTTGATCATGCATAAATGCTATGCAAAACTATATCAGTGATAACAAATCGGTATAGATGAGATGCTGTGGCTCGACGCCGAGGCCGTTCGTAACTTCGTCATGGTGGCGGACCTGCAGAGTTTCACCCGTGCAGCCGACGCCATGGGCTCGACCCAGGCGGCGGTAAGCGTCAAGCTCAAGCGGCTGGAGGAGCGTGTCGGCCGCAAGCTGATCGAACGTACTCCGCGCCGCGTCAGGCTGTCGGCCGACGGCGCGCTGTTCATCGAATCGGCACGCAGCTTCCTAGCCGCGCATGACAAAGCGGTTGCCGGCCTGTCATGTTCGGCGCGGCGCTTCACGCTCGGCATTGCCGGCCATGTCGCCGGACCGGAGGTGACGACGCTGCTGGCCCGCCTCAGCCAGCACGACCCGGCCCTGACCATCGAGGTCCAGGTCGACAATTCGACCTTGCTGCTCGACGCCTTCGACCGTGGCGAGCTCGATGCGGCGATTGTCCGGCGCGAGGACGACCGCCGCGACGGCGAGGTGCTGGGACCGGAGCATTTCGGCTGGTTTGCGACGCCCGAGTTCGATCATCGTCTTGGCGAGCCGATCCGGCTGGCGACGCTGTCGCGGCTGTGCGGCGTGCGCGATCTGGCGATACGCACGCTCGACGATGCCGGCATTCCCTGGGTCGAGGTGTTCGTCGGCGGCGGCTCGTCGTTGGTGACGGCGGCAGTGTCGGCCGGGCTGGCGACGGCGGTCTTTCCCAGCCGTCTCGCGCCTCCCGGAACCGTCGAAGTCAGCCGCAAGTTCGGTCTGCCCGATGTGCCGGCAACCGAAATCGTGCTGCACTCGTCGCTCACCGACCGCCGCTCGCGCGAAGCCCTGCGCATCCTCGCCTGCGCCTTCCACGAGCATCGAGCCAAAGCGGGGTAGGGCAAAGGACCGCGCCCGGCGTCGAGCGCGGTCCTGTTCGGGGAGGCTAGCGGCCCTTGCCGATGTTTTCCAGATCGTACTCGGTGGTCTGGTAGACGCGGTTGATCCAGTTGCCGAACAAAAGATGGGCGTGCGAGCGCCAGCGATTCAGCGGCCGGCGCTGCGGGTCGTCGTCGGGGTAATATTCGTGCGGCACGGCAATCGTCACGCCGGCGGCCACGTCGCGGTCATACTCTTCCTTGAGTGAGGTCGAGTCGTATTCGATGTGGTTGAACATGTAGAGCCGGTTGCCGGCTTCTTCGGCCAGCAGGCTCGGGCCGGTCTCTTCCGATTCCATCAAAAGCTCCAGGCCGGAGCCTTCGGGGATGTCAGAGGCACGGACCTCGGTCCAGCGCGACACCGGTATGGCGAAATCGTCGGAGAAGCCGGCGAGATAGGGCGAGGCAGGCGCGTTGTTGTTGTGGCGGTAAACGCCGAACGCCTTGTGCTCCAGCGTGTGCTTGGGAACGCGGTGAAAATGCCAGGCGGCCGCCATCGCGCCCCAGCAGATGAAGAACGGCGAGTGCACGTTGGTCGTCGTCCAGTCCATGATCTGCTTGAGTTCGTCCCAGTAGGTCACGTCCTCGAAAGGCAGCAGTTCCACCGGCGCACCGGTGATGATGAAGCCGTCGAACTTGCGATCCTTGACCTCTTCCCAGGTCTGATAGAAGGCGATGAGGTGATCTTCTGAGGTGTTCTTGGCCTTGTGGGTGCCGATGCGCACCAGCGTCAGTTCGACCTGCAGCGGGCTGGCGCCGATCAGGCGCGCGATCTGCGTTTCGGTCCTGACCTTGTTGGGCATCAGGTTGAGCAGGCCGATCTGCAGCGGACGGATGTCCTGGCGGAGAGCTGTCTGCTCATCCATGATGGACACGCCCTCTTTTTCCAGCACTTGGCGGGCGGGGAGTTGATCCGGGATCTTGATCGGCACTGTGCGAACTCCAAAAAACAAAACCGGCATTGCTGTCGCAAAGCCGGTTTACGGATCGCAAACGGCCCTTTAGCGACTTGTTTAACGTGGCTGCAAGCCGACCGGCCAAATCACCACGGGTCTATGCCCTGCTATTACGCCCGGTCGGGGATTGCGTCAACCGCGACCCATTCGTCCGGCCAGACCGCCCGGTTCCGCCGGTTTTCCTCGACATTGCGTGCACCGGGCGGTATTTCCGCTGCGGCCTCCGGCCGGAGGCGCCAATCCAGGATATTTCGAAATGACCAAGGCACCCGAGCAGATTCGCCCCGAACCCCGCGCCGGCATCATGGACATCGCAGCCTATGTCCCCGGCAAGAGCTCCGCTCCGGCAGGCGTCGCCAAGGTCCATAAGCTGTCGTCGAACGAAAATCCGCTCGGCGCCTCGCCCCATGCGATCGAGGCCGTCCAAAGGCTATCGCATAAGATGGAGTATTATCCCGATGGGTCGGCGTCACGCCTGAGGCAGGCGATCGCGGCGACCCATGGGCTGAATCCTGCCAACATCCTGTGCACCAATGGCTCCGACGAAGTGCTGGGCCTGTTGTCCCAGAGCTATCTCTCGCCGGGCGACGAGGCCGTCTACACCGAGCACGGCTTCATGGTTTACAAGATCTACACCCAGGCAGCCGGTGCCACGCCGGTCGTTGCCAAGGAGGATGCCGAGAAGGCCAGCGTTGACAACATCATCGCGGCGGTGACGCCGAAGACCAGGATCGTCTTCCTCGCCAACCCCAACAACCCGACCGGCACCTACCTGCCGTTCGAGGAGGTGCGCCGCCTGCACGCGGCACTGCCCAAGAACGTGCTGCTCGTGCTCGATGCCGCCTATGCCGAATATGTCCGCCGCAACGACTATGAATCGGGCGTCGAGCTGGTCGCGGCCAACGAGAACGTCGTCATGACGCGGACCTTCTCCAAGATCCACGGCCTTGGCGGCATGCGCATCGGCTGGATCTATGCGCCGTCGCACATCATCGACGTGCTGGAGCGCATGCGCGGTCCCTTCAACGTCAATGCGGCGGCCATCGAGGCCGGCGTGGCGGCGATGGAAGACCGCGGCCATGTCGAGCGCACGGTGGCGCACAACGCCAAATGGGCGGAATGGCTGGTCGCCGAGTTCGAAAAGCTCGGCCTGCGCGTCACGCCTTCGGTCGGCAACTTTCTGCTGGTGCACTTCCCCGATGACGGCAAGCACTCGGCCGCTGCCGCCGACGATTATCTCACGGCGCGCGGCTATATCCTGCGCAGGGTCACCGGCTACGGTTTCCCCAATGCGCTGCGCATGACCATCGGCACCGAAGAAGCCAATCGCGGCGTCGTCGCCGCACTCACCGAATTCCTGAAAAGTTGAACCATGTCAGATCCTCTCTTTGAAAAGATCGCCCTCGTCGGCATCGGCCTGATCGGCTCGTCGCTGGCCCGCGTCATCCGCCGTGAAGGGCTCGCCCGTCACATTGCGATCACCACCCGCAGCGCACCCACGCTCGCCCGCGCCGAGGAACTCGGCCTCGGCGACAGCTACTCGACCGACGCCAAGGCAGCCGTCAAGGATGCCGACCTCGTCATCGTCTCGGTGCCGGTCGGCTCGTCCGGCGCCGTGGCTGTCGACATCGCATCGGCGCTGAAGCCGGGTGCCATCCTCACCGACGTCGGCTCCACCAAGGCCTCCGTCATCGCGCAGATGGCCCCGCATGTACCCGCGGGCGTGCATTTCATCCCTGGCCACCCGCTGGCCGGTACCGAGAAGTCGGGTCCCGACGCCGGCTTTGCCGAACTGTTCGAGAACCGCTGGTGCATCTTCACGCCGCTGCCTGATACCGATCCGGTGGCGCTGGAGAAGCTGTCGGAGTTCTGGCGCCGCTGCGGCTCCAACATCGATACGATGGATCCCGAACATCACGATATGACGCTCGCCATCGTCTCGCACCTGCCGCACATCATCGCCTACAACATCGTCGGCACGGCCGACGACCTAGAGTCGGTGACCAAGTCGGAAGTCATCAAGTATTCGGCTTCCGGTTTCCGCGACTTCACCCGTCTGGCGGCGTCGGACCCGACGATGTGGCGCGACGTCTGCCTGCACAACAAGGACGCGATCCTGGAAATGCTGGCGCGCTTCTCGGAAGACCTGGCGTCGCTGCAGCGGGCGATCCGCTGGGGCGACGGCGACAAGCTGTTCGAGATGTTCACCCGCACCCGTGCCATCCGCCGCTCGATCATCGACGCCGGCCAGGAAGTCGACGTGCCGAACTTCGGCCGCGAGGCCATCGAGCATCCGGCGAAGGGTTAGGGGAATACGCGAATAGGGGAGCAGGGGATCGTCCCCCTACTCCCCTACTGCCTTACTCCCCTAATCTACCGCCGGTACCATGCCGAGCGGAATGAAGCCCAAAGTCGCCTTGCCCTTGACGATCTTGAGCGGCAGGGTCGGCGCGTCGCCGAGCAAAGCGAGGCCGGTGAAGGCGGTCTCGAACTGCTTGGCCTGCTCCGGAATGACCTGAGACAGGATGCGCGACAGCTCGCGCGGGTTCTGGATCGTCACCTTGAGATCTGCATCGATCAGTCCATCGTCGCCGACCGACCATGGGCCACTGAGTGCGACGCCGGTCGTACCGCCCGACGTCAGCGTCAGCGAGCGAATGCTGCCCGACTGGCCGCGCAGCGCCGGCTGCCTGTTTTCCACAAGGGCAACGCCATTGTTGAGCGAGGTGTCGGCGCTGCCGTCGAGCTTGGGCAGCGTGCGTCCGCCGATCGCCTGCGGGTCGATCTGCAAGCCGGTGAAGGTACCGGCGAGATCGATGTTGGCGCCGTTCGGGCGCAGATGCGTCTGCGTCTGCTCGGCGGTGAACAGCGGCTTGGCGACGCCGTCGATAAACGCTGCCTGGCCGGAAAGCTTGAGCGTTTCGACCGAGATACGTTCGGGCAACGGCTTGGCGATACGTGCGCTGGCATGCAGCAAATCCCAGTTGAATTGCAACTGAGGCAGGTCGGGCGCGGTGATCCTGAGCGGGCCGTCGATCTCCAGCACCGAGTGCATCGGCTGATAGACCTGGGCGGCGGTGCGGAAACTGCCGGCGCTGGCCGAAATCCTGCGCCCCGCATCCTCGTAGTCCAGCCGGTCGCAGAACAGGCCGATGCGGAACGGGAAGCCCTTGATCTCGGGGTTGGCGCATTCGAGCGACACGCCATCGCGGTTGACTCCGGCGATCGCCTTGCGCACCTCGCTTTCGGCCTTGCCGGCGAACCAGAACCATCCGGCGCTGTAGCCGCCGAACAGAAGCACGATGAAAAGCCCGAGCCACATGAAGCGGCGGCTGTAGTTTGCTCTTGGTTCCTGACTTGACGGCATGCTCGGGCTCTCGCTAACGCGGTTCTGTTCACCGCGATCACCAACAGGCTGGCGATATGGGCGATTTTTGGGTTTTTGGCTACGGTTCGCTGATATGGCGGCCAGGTTTCGCGCATGTCGAGACGCGCCGTGCCCGGTTGATGGGGTTTCGTCGTTCGCTCTGCATCCGCTCCTGGGTCCATCGTGGCACCGAGCAGCGGCCGGGCCTGGTGCTCGGCCTCGACCGTGGCGGCTCCTGTGTCGGCCTCGCCTTCCGCGTGCCGGGCGACCTGCGCGACGAGGTGCTTGCCTATCTCAGGGACCGCGAGCTCGTCACCAGCGTCTATCTAGAACGCCAGCTAACCATCCAGCTCGATGGCGGCGGAAAGGCGGAGGCGGTGTGCTACATCGCCGACCGCAAGCATCATCAGTATGCCGGCAATCTCGACGCGGCGCACGCGGCCGAAATCGTCGCCGGAGCCGTCGGCCAGTCGGGCCGCAACGAGGATTATGTGCTCAGCACCGTCGAGCATCTCAGGGCGCTCGGCATTCGCGACCATTGGCTCGAAGAGGTGGCACGTCTGGTCGGCAAATAGCTCTGTGTCAGGAGGCAAAATCAACGCCCGTTTTTCGGCGGCGCGCCGAGCGGAGACGCGCTAAGGATCAGCCATGCTGTTCCAACGCCCCGATGACGACACGCTTTATGATGCCCTGATCGCCCGCGATGCAGGCTATGACGGTTTTGCCTATGTCGGCGTCAGGACGACCGGCATCTTCTGCCGGCTGACCTGCTCCGCGCGCAAGCCCAGGCGCGAGAACGTGCAGTTCTTCGACACCACCGCCGAATGCCTGCATGCCGGCTTCAGGCCCTGCTTGCGCTGCCGGCCGATGATGGGCTCGGGCGAAGCGGAGCCGCTGGTCGCAGCGCTGGCCGAAGCACTCGAACGCGAGCCGGAACGGCGCTGGCTGGAGGCCGATATCGTCGCCATGGGCCTCGATGCCTCGACAGTGCGCCGCGCCTTCAAGCGTCGTTTCGGCATGAGCTTTCTCGAAATGGCGCGGCTGCGCCGGTTGGGGCAAGCGGCAGAGAGGCTGACGTCAGGTGACAGCGTCGTCGACGCCCAGGTCGAGGCGGGTTTCGATTCCGGCAGCGGATTTCGCGCGGCTGTCACCCGGCTGCTCGGCGAGGCGCCGGCCAAGCTGCGCGGCAAGACCATGCTCAAGGCCGACTGGATCGAGACGCCCATCGGCCCGATGATCGCGATTGCGGACCAGCATGCCCTGCACATCCTCGAATTCCTCGAGCGAAAGGCGCTGGCGACAGAGGTGCGCAAGCTGCAGGCGGTCACCGGCTCGGCCATCGCCTTCGGCAGGGCCGCACCGATCGATCAGATCGAGGCGGAACTCTCCGCCTATTTCGCTGGCACGTCTGCGGAGTTCGCAACTCGGCCGGCACCGCAGGGCACGTCCTTTGAACGTCAGGTCTGGGACGGCTTGCGCCGCATTGCTGCGGGCGTCTCGGTGACTTATTCCGGCCTCGCCGCCGAGATCGGCAACCCCGCAGCCATACGTGCGGTCGGCCGCGCCAACGGCGCCAACCCGATCGCCATCGTCATCCCGTGCCACAGGGTGGTCGGCGCCAGCGGCGACCTGACGGGCTATGGCGGTGGCCTCTGGCGCAAGCGCTGGCTGCTTGAACACGAGCGGCGGATGGCCGCTGGCTAGCCTCGTGTCACATATCAAGGATCAGTGATATCAAGGGAGCATCGTAGTCGGGGGACATCGATGCTGCTGCCTGCAAGCGCGGACAAGATCACGATCCAGCGTATCCTCAAGGTCAATCACGCTGGCGAACGCGCCGCGATCAACATCTATGGCGCGCAAATCGCTGTTGCCCGGCGGTTCTTCCCGGTGATCCAGCCGGAGCTGGAGAAAATGCGCGCCGACGAGATCCTTCACGCCAGGATCTTTCGCGACGCCATGCCGACACGCGACACGCGGCCGTGCCGTGTCATGAAGTTCTGGTCGCTTGGCGGCTATGTGCTGGGATTGGTTACATCGGTGCTTGGACCGCAGATGGTCTGGCTGTGCACGGAAGCGGTGGAGGCCACCGTGCATCGCCATCTCGAAGAACAGCTTCGTTTCCTGGAACGTCGGGACGAGCGGCTGCATGCCGCCATCCTCGACATCCAGCAGGAGGAACTCGAGCATCTTGAGGTCGCGCGCCAGCGCAGGTCCGCCAAGGGCGTGCCTTACAGGCTGGCCTATGGGGCGATCTCGGCGGCGACAGCCATGATGATCTGGCTGTCGACCTGGGGCGATACGAGCTGGATGAAGCGCGAGCTGGCGGCCGGCAGCTAGCCGACCTCGACGCCCAATTCCCTGAGCCGCTTTACCGCCGTCGGCGGCATCGGCGGCGGGTTCTTCGAGGTTGCCGCTTCGATCAGGAACGCGTCGCAGGCGGCCTCGGTTTCCGAGATCAGGCGCTGCATGAATTCCTCGCGCGAAAGGCCCGCCGGAATCGGCTTCAGGAAACGGGCCTTGATGGTGCCGGGGTAGCGCAGGAACTTGCGACGCGGCCAGTACAGGCCGGCGACATGGGCGACGGGCACGACGGGCATGTTGAGCGCCGCATAAAGTTCGGCGATGCCCCACTTGTAGGCCGGCTCGTCGCCGGGCGCGCGGCGGGTGCCCTCGGGATAGATGATCAGTTGGCGGTCGTTCTGCATTTCCCGGCGGGTTGCCACGACAACGGCCTTCAGGGCTGCCGAGCGCTTGCCACGGTTGACCGGGATCATCTTCATCTTGGCGATGTACCAGCCGAAGAACGGGATCCACATCAGCTCGCGCTTGAGGATGTAGAGCGGGTCGCGCAAGTAGGGGAAAAAGGCGATGGCGTCCCAGAACGACTGGTGCTTGGGCGCCAGGATGAACGAACCCGCAGGCAGGTTTTCGAGCCCCGTGACCTCGCTCTTCGTGCCAGCGATCTTTTCCTGCAGCCACAGGCTCGAACGCGCCCAGAATTTGGGCACCAGCCAGGCGCGGTGGCGTGGCGACAGGAAATAGTAGGGCGTCCAGAAGATCATCTGGGCGATCAGGCTGACATAGAAGACGAAGTTGAATGCCAGCGAGCGGATATGGAGCATTGGTGAGGGGCGCCTGAGGACGGGATTTCGCCGTTGGTTACACCAAGCCGTCCAAAAAGGAAAACGCCGCTTCGTCTTGGAATGAGCTTTTGCGTGGCAGAGTGCCTATTCGGCGGCGGCCTGCACCACGACCATGCCGTCCGAGGTCGGCTTGACCGGCACGATGCCGCGCGCGAGCGCCAGCAGGTACTTGTTGTATTCGGTGAACAGCACGCGGAACGCTTCGGGCTTGGTCAGCCAGCGGCCTTCGCCAAGCTTGGAGTTGACGACCGGGTAGGGGTCCAGGCTGGCCTTGCGCAAAAGCCGGCCCATTTCCAGCATGCTGCGCGGCATGTGGTAGTTGTTGGTGACGAGGATGACACGGGCATAGTCGTGGCTTTCGACCCACTTGGCGCTTTCCTCGGCATTACCGATGGTGTCGAGCGCGGCGCGGTCGATGTCGACACGGTTGAACAGCGACTTGTCGCTGCGCGTCGCCAGCTGCAGCTGGCGGCGCGTTGCCGAGGGATGGACGCCGCTGATCAGCAGGCGTTCGCCCTTGCCGGCCTTGAGCAGGTCTAGTGCCGCATCCAGCCGCGACTGGCCGCCGGTCAAAACGATGATGGCGTCGGCCTTGGCAGGGTTGGCCGGCGTGGTCAGTCGACTGACATGCGTTGCAAACAGCGCGAAGCCACCGGTGAAGATGAAGGCCGCTGCGACGAGGATGAACAAAATGCGGCGCAAAAAAACACTTCTCCGGCGCGGCTTGAGCCCGGCCGGGTAGATTTTCGATCCGGAAACCGTCCCCGATGCGGCGAGCGCGTTCTGACCCATCACGAAGCCATGGTTAAGCAGGGATTGCGGCTTTTGCAGCGCCTATCTAAGCACATTCTGCAACAAAGTGACATCATCGGTGATCACATCCTTTCCGGATGCTGCACGTCGATGTCGCCGAGATAGCTGACGACGGTGAAATGTGATGTCGCGGCAGTCAATGCGCCAATGACAGCGACGATCACGGCGACGCCGAGATAACCGTTCAGGCCGATGGCGAAGTTGCCGAACAGGGCGGTTGCCTGGTCGGCTTCCGGCGTCGCGAGATTGAGCGACGACCACCACGAAAAGATGATGAAGACCACCACAGCGGCAACGCCACCGGCGGCCGCACCCGTCATGCCGGTGAGCAGGAAGTGACGGCGGAACTCGCTGGCGATGAAATTGGCCTCGGCGCCGACGAAATGCAGCACCTCGATGATGTGGCCGTTGCCGGCCATGGCGCCGCGCGTCGCAAACACCACAGACAGCACAGTCGCTGCCAGCATCAGCACCAGCACGCCGGTGCCGATGGTGACCGTCGTGCGCGCCATCGCCACCAGCCGGTCGACCCAGGTGCGGTGATCGTCGAGCGTGGCGGTTGGCACCTTGGGGCTGATCGCCTGGCGCATCGCGCCGAAATCGGGCGGGCTGCTCTGGTCGATGGTGACGATCACCAGCCGCGGCACCGGCAGCTCGTCGATGTTCAATCCCGAGCCGAGCCACGGTTCGAGCAGCCGCGCGGTAGCGGCGCGATCGACGATCTTGGTGCCGCTGACGCCGGCGAATTCGCCGGCGATGCGTGCGGCCGTCTCCAGTGCCGCCTCCATGTCCAGCCCTTCGGCGGGCTTGATCTGGATCGTCGCCTCGCGGGCGATCTGGTTTTCCCACACCGAGGCGGTGTCGCGCACCAGCGTGACCGCACCCAGCGTCAGGCACGACAAGAACGTCATGATGGCGATGACCAGCACCAGCGCGCGGCCGGCGATGTTCTGTGACGGCACGATGGGGGCGGTCTTGCGCTGCAGCCTTGGCGCCGGCTGTTGGAGCGGCGCATCCTCGAATTCGTCCTCGAATTCCTCGTGGTGTGTGCTGCTGTCGGCTTGGGCCTCAGTCATAGATGTCGAGCCTTCCGCCGGCGAGAATCATGCGCCGAGCATCGACCTGGTCCATCAGGCCGAGATCGTGGGTTGCGATCACCACCGCGGTGCCAAGCCGGTTGAGCTCGATGAACAGCCTGAGCAGGCGCCGCGCCAGTGGCGGGTCGACATTGCCGGTCGGCTCGTCGGCCAGCAGGATCTCGGGCTGCTCGATCAGCGCGCGGGCGATCGCGGCGCGCTGCTTTTCGCCGCCCGAAAGCACCGGCGGCAGCACATGCATGCGCTCGCCGAGGCCGACCCATTTGAGCAGTTCGGTGACGTCGGTGCGGTAGCTTGCCTCTTCGCGCCCGCGCACGCGCAGCGGCAACGCCACATTCTCGTAGGTGGTCATGTGGTCGAGCAGGCGGAAATCCTGGAACACCACGCCAATACGCCGGCGCATCAGCGGCAGCTCGGTGCGCGAGATGCGCGAACGGTCCTTGCCGAAGACGCTGATCAGGCCACGCGTCGGCTTGAGCGACAAAAACAGCAGCCGCAGCAGGGTGGTCTTGCCCGCGCCCGACGGCCCGCTCAGGAACTGGAACGAGCGCTCGGGGATGTGGAAGGAGATGTCACGCAGGATCTCCGGTCCCATCCCGTATCTGAGGCCGACATTCTCGAAGCGGATCACGTGCTGCAGACCTTGAACTTGCGAAACATTGGGAACTTACGAAACCCTGGGAACTTGCGAATCCACGGAGATTCATCGGGACCCTGGCTGCCCGTTTCTACGAAACGACCATGGGTCCGCATGGTTAAGAGACGGTTAATTTCCGTCCGGAATGGGGCGCCGAAGCACCTCGGTGGCGAAGCATTAACCATTTCCGTTTACCCCCTCTCGGCAGAATGTCTAAGGGGTCTGATGGCTGAGCAGCGGAAAGCACGCCCGGTTTCCGGCGAAATCATGACCGATGACGGCCGCGACACATCCGCCCAACCCCAGCGCGCGCCTGCCTTGGACATTGTCGACGCCGATTTCGAAGTCGTGGCTCGCGCCGATCGCCGAAACGAATCATCCGCCGTCCAGCCTGTCCTCGCCACTCAGCCAGCCAATCGGGGCGGAATGGAGATGCTCAGGCCAGCGCATTCGCGGCTGGACGCCCGGCCGACGCGCGGCGGGCCGATCTTCTGGCTCTCCGGTATCTCCTTGGTGGCAATGGCGTTTTGGGTCGCCGGCGGACACCAGGTGCTGCATGCTGCGGCGTTTCCGCTCTCATGGCAGGCGCCGAAGCTGCGCCTCGCCGACGTCGTTTCGCGCATCGACAGCTCCGGCCGCAAGCCGCTTCTGCTCGTCGACGGCACCGCTTTCAACGACGGAAACAGGGCGGCATCGCTGCCGCCGGTCGTCATCGCCGTCACCGGCGATGACGGCAAAGTCCTGCGTTACAGGCTGGGGACAGGCACGGTTCCGGTGGCAGCCGGCGCAAGATGGGACTTTTCGAGCCGGCTCGACGTGCCTATGAACGGGGTAAAGACCGTCACGGTCGCTTTCTCGGAATAGGATGCTGTCATGCCTGTTGTGCGCGACAAGGAAATCGAAGTGCTGTTCTCCGCCTCGGCGATCGCACGGCGCAATCTCGAACTCGCCAAGGATATCGCGGCGCACGACTACGCTGACCTTCTGGTCATCTCGGTGCTGAAGGGCTCGTTCATCTTCGCCGCCGACCTGATCCGCGCCATGCACGACGTCGGCCTGTCGCCGGAGGTCGAGTTCATCTTCATTTCAAGCTATGGTGCCGGCACCACGAGCGGCGAGGTCCGCGTGCTGCGTGACATCGACAACGAGGTTGCCGGCCGCGACGTCCTGCTGATCGACGACATTCTCGAATCGGGCAAGACGCTGAAGTTCACCCGCGAGCTGATGATGTCGCGCGGCGCCAAGAGCTGCTCGATCGCTGTGCTGCTCGACAAGCGCATGCGCCGCAAGACCGACCTCAATGCCGATTATGTCGGCTTCGACTGCCCCGACTATTTCGTCGTCGGCTATGGCATGGATGTGGCGCACGCCTTCCGCGAGCTGCCCTTCGTCGGAGTGGTCAAGGGCGAAGACTGATCAGCCGCTAATCACAAATTTTGCGGCATTCAGGAATCGTCAACCAGTCGCGGCAAATATCGCCGCCATGGCAAAACTTCTGATCGTTGAGGACGATGAGTCCGTCCGCACTCTCGCAGCCCGCGCGCTCGAACGCGCCGGCCACAAGGTCGACGTCGCTTGCGATGGCGCCGAAGGGCTCGACTCCATTCACGCAGAGCGCGGCGGGTACGACCTGATCGTCTCCGACATCCGCATGCCGGAGATGGACGGCATCGAGATGGCGCAGAATGCAGCACGCGCCTATCCCGGGCTGCCGATCCTGCTGATGACCGGCTATGCCGACCAGCGCGAGCGCGCAGAGGAACTCGACGCCATCATCATCGATGTGGTGCAGAAGCCGTTCACGCTCAACGACATTCGTGACCGCGTTTCGCGGGCGCTGGCTGCTCAGTCGGCAGTGGCGCTCGCCGGCGCCGCCTGAGGCGTCCGCGTCCCGACATTCAGCGCGAATATACCGGCGCCGACGATCAGCAGCGCGCCGATCACCGTGCCGGTTCCGGGCACCTCGGCGAATAACAGGAAGCCCCACAGCGGTGCCCACAACAGCCCGGTGTATTCGAAAGTCGCCGCCTTGTTGGCGGGCGTCAACCGATAGGCTTGGCCAAGCAGCACCATGCCGACAGCGGCAATGATGCCGCAGGCGCCCATCATCAGGAAGTCGCGCAGGCTCGGCCAGATCCATGGCCGCATCAAAAAATCGAGGCTGGGATGGCCTGTCTGCTGGAAGCCGGCGGCCGAGAAGATCGTGGTGATCAGCACGGCGCCGAAGAGATAGGCGGCGTTCTGGTAGAAGGCCATTGTCGTCGCACTTTCCGTCACGCCGACCTTGCGCGCCATCAGCTGCGAGAAGCTGTAGAGAAACGCCGAGGCGAGCGACAGCAAGGCCGCCCATTCGAAGATGCCGGCGCCGGGATTGACCATGATGACCACACCGAAAAGCCCGACCGTGCCGGCGGCAAGGCTCTGCCACGGCACCGGTTCGCCGAGATAGGGACCGGCCATGGTCATGATCAGCAATGGCGTCAGGAAGAAGAGCGCCGCCGCATCGGCGATCGGCAGCGCCGGTATCGCCAGGCAGTAGGCGCAGTAAGACACGAACAGGATCGTCGAGCGCGTTGCGAGGAAGCGCCAGTTGGGCGAGGCGAGTGCCGGAAGCCCGACATCGCGATGCACCAGCAGGAGCAGGATCGGCAACGCCACCACGGCGCGGATCAGCAGCGCTTCGCTGACCGGATAGGTGCCGGCCACGGCCTTGATCAGCGCGTCCTGGATCGAAAACACCAGCACGCCCAGGCAAAGGCAGAGGATGCCGAGAAGCGTTCTGTTGTGCATGGTGCAGGAGTGCCTGGCTAAGAGGTCGTCCCGATATTTGTACCTTGAGATCGGGCGGAACGAGAGCGCTTGTCGGCGCCTCCTGTTGGGCCAGCGGCGACAGCGACTGGCGCACAGCTGCCCCAAAAAAATACCCGCCGGCAAGATTGCGGCGGGTGAAAGTGAGGACGGTATTACCAGTCCGCAGCCGCATCTCTTGCGACCACCTTCCAATGGGTAGCGGGACTATTCCCCGCCGTTTGACACGATGCAAACGAATTGGAATGATGGCAGCCATTAGAATTTCTTATGGCTGAAAACGTTTTCATGACCGCACGCCTCGACAGCGACCTGCTGCGCACCTTCCTCGCGGTTGCCGAGAGCGGCAATTTCACCCGCGCGGCCGAAGGTGTCGGGCGCACCCAGTCCGCGGTCAGCATGCAGATCAAGCGCCTCGAGGAGGTCGTCGGCGAGGTGCTGTTCACGCGCGGCGCGCGCGGCGTCGCCCTGACCGAACGCGGCACCGAGCTCGTCGGAAATGCGCGCCGCATCGTTGCCCTGCTCGATGAAACGGCGTCGTCGATGCGCGCGGCGCCGCTTGGCGGACCGGTCCGCATTGGCATCCCCGAGGAATATGGCCAGCCTGTTCTGTCGCGTGCCCTGGGTGCCTTTGCCAAGCGCCATTCGAAGGTGGAGGTGACGGTGCGGTTCGGCTATTCGGTCTCCCAACTGGCTTCGCTCGCGGCCGGCGAACTTGATCTTGCCGTGGTCTTCGAGTGGCAATTTCCATCGGGCGCCGAAGTCCTGATGAATGACCCGACGGTCTGGGTGACCTCCATTCACCACCAGCTGCATCTGGAGCGGCCGCTGCCGGTTGCCATGTACACCCGCCACGGCTGGTCGCGGGAGTATGCGCTTCGCTCACTCGAGCAGCGCGGCATCGATTACCGTTTCGCCTACACCAGCGATACCACCAACGGCCTCTCCCTTGCCGTCACCGCCGGACTGGCGCTGGCGCCGATGGCCCGCAGCAACATTCCACCGGATTGCCGCGAGCTGACGGAGGCCGAAGGCTTCGGGGCGATCGACACGACCAGGGTCGTCATGCATCGCAATCCGCGCGCCAACAGCGAAGCCGTCGACGCCATGGCCGACGCCATCCGCGAGGCTTTCCATCAGCGGCGCTGATCGCTGGGAACAAGCCGTATCCTGCCATGCTTCCTGACAAAAGGCTGTCAGGAGACCAATGTTATGCAGGCGGCATTCTGAAATGAGGAGGAAGTGATGATCACCTTTTACCACGCGCCCTGGTCGCGCGCGTCCAACGTGCTTTGGCTGCTTGAGGAACTCGGCACCCCCTACACGGTCGAGAAGGTCGATATCCGTGCACCTGGCGGGGTGCCGGAAGAGTATCGTTCGATCCAGCCCAACAAGAAGGTACCGGCGATCATCCACGATGGCATCCTGGTCACCGAGCGGGCGGCAATCTGCACCTATCTCTGTGATGTCTTCCCCGAAGCCGGCCTTGCACCTGCCATAGGCGACAAGCTGCGCGCGCCTTACCTGACCTGGCTCGTCTATGCCGATTCGGTGTTCGACCCAGTGCTGGCGGCCAAGGCGCATGGTCACGAATTCATGGGCAGCGGCTATTCCTACGGTTCGTTCAGCGAGATGGTCGACAATCTCGAAAGGACGCTGTCCTCGCGCCCCTACATCGCAGGCGACCGCTTCACCGCAGCTGACACCCAGATCGGCGGCGGCATCAATTTCGGCATCCGTGTGCTGAAGACGCTGCCCGAGAAGCCGGTGTTCCTGGACTATGTCGAGCGCTTGGCAGCACGCCCCGCCTTCCAGCGCGCCACCCAGAAGGATTTTGCGATGGCGCAGGAGGCGGGCATGGTTCCCGGCTGAGGCTGGGTGTGCGGCGCCAAGGCGTGAGCGATTTGAGCATTACGCCTTCGAACTCGCGCCTCTCGCACCCCTCTCTGTCCCGCCGGATCTCCCCCGCAAGGGGGGAGATCATGCCGTCATCGACCCCCACCGCCAACCACCAGCCACACGGCCCGTTGCTGCCACGTGACAGGATGAGCAGTGCCGGTGACGAGACTAATCTCCCCTCTTGCGGGGGAGATGTCCGGCAGGACAGAGAGGGGTGGGGCGGAGTGCGTCGGTACAGGAGGAACAAACGTAGTGAGCTCCCGGCTACCGCAGCTCCAGCAAGCGTTCGAGATAACTCCGCTCCAGTTCGGGGCTGAGCGCATTGCCCAGGCGCTTGCGGATGGCGTCGAGGATCTGGCGGGCGCGCTGCACGTCGATCTCGTCGGGCACCTTGGTCGAGTCGCCGAAGTCGGGACCGGTGGTGGCGCGGGGCCGGCCGAGCGGGTCGCGGTCGGCATTCTGCTGGCGGCCGCCTTCGCCGCTGCCGCCCTGGTCGCCCTGCATGGCCTGCATCTGCTGCATCATGTCCTGGGCGCCCTTGCGCAGCGCTTCCAGCGCGCGGCCCTGGTGGCCGACGGCGCGTTCGCTTTCGCCCTTGCCGAGTGAACCCTCGGCCTGGTTCATCGATTCCCCGGCGTCGCCAAAACCTTCGCCCGGCTTGATGCCGAGGCCCTCGAGCCCCTTCATCAGCGCTTCGAGGTCCTTTTCCAGCTGCCCCTGGCCCTGCTGCAGCTGCTTCATCGCGTCGGCAAATTCCTGCGGCGTCATCGGCCGGCCCTGCTGGCCCTTGTTTTGCTGGCCTTGCTCGCCCTGTTGCTGCTGCTGGCCGGGCTCGCCGTTCTCGCCGAAGGGATCGCTCTGCTCGCCTTGGCCGCGCTGCATCTGGTCCATGCGGAAGGTCTCGTTCATCATCTCCTGCTGGCGCCGCATGATCTCGCCGAGCTTGTCCATCTGCTGGCGCATCTCGGAATTCTGCTGGCCCTGCTGACCCTGCTGCCGTTTGCCGGCCTGCAGGTTGTTCATCATGTCCTGCAACTGCGACAGCAACTCGCGCGCCTGGTCGCGGTTGCCCGACTTGGCGAGGTTCTCGATCTGGTCGAGCATGCGCTGCAGGTCGCTCTGGCGCAACTCCTGGGCCGGCGTCTGGTCCTGCGCGGTCCTGTTCTGCTGGTTGCGTTCGGCGAACTCGCGCAGGAAGTCGTTCATCGCCTCGCGCAGCTCGGCCATCAGCTTGTCGATTTCTTCGTCGCTGGCGCCGCGTTCGAGCGCGTCCTGCAAGGCCTGCTGGGCCTGGCGCAGGCGCTTTTCCGCCGCCGACAGGTCGCCGTCCTCGATGCCGAGCGCCACCTGCCAGAGATAGGTGACCACCTCGCGCAGTTGGTCGTCAGAGCTGGCCATCTTGAGCCGCGAGCGGGCGCTCATCAGCGCCAGGTAGTGCGAGAGATTGTCGATCGTGTCCTCGGGACGCAGTGTGATCGCGTCCATCAGATCAAGCACGCGCCGCTTGGCGTTGGCGTCGAGCGCCAGCAGGCGCCGCTGTTCGATCACCGCCCGGGCGAGCGGGTTGGTGAACGGTTTTTCCGGCAGGATGATCGTCTTGGTTTCGCTCTTGGCTTCCTGGCCGGCATCGTCGCTAGCATGCAAGGTGAGCTTCACCGAAGCACCAGCCCAGACATGCTCTGTCAGGTCGCGCGTCGCCTTCACCGGCTTCTTGGTCGCACCACGGCGGGGCAGGGAAAGCGGCATTTCGGGCGGGCCATAGAGCGGGCGTGCATCCAGCGGCTGCGCGTCGGCAAGGGCGAAGTCGGCCTTGGCCAAGGCCGCGCCATAGTCGTCCTCGATATTGTAGGTCAGTTCCAGCGTGCCGTTGACGGCGCGTTTGGGCTCACCGACGAAGCTGATTTTCGGCGCGCTGTCGGGAATGACGGTGAAGGCCCAGCTGTCGAGCTCGTCGTCGCCGGATTTCAGCGTGAGCTTACCCTGGGCGGTGAGCTTTTCGGCAAACTGCCTGACCGTGGCAACCGGGCCTGTCGCGACGGGCGTTGCTGCGTCGGTGTTGACGCCATTGGGTACGATGTCGCGCACTGTGCCTGCGGCATCGGTGAAGGCGAGCGTTTCGTCGCCCGAGCCGCCTGTGACGCGTAGCGACAGTTCGCTGCCCTCGGGAACGTTGATGACAGGAACGTCCCTGCTTGCATCGGCGGTCAGGAAGATCGGTGCCTTGCCGGTATATGTCGGCGGCGTCACCCAGGCGTCGATGCGCGGCGGCACAGTGTCGTGCGCCGCATGCGCCCGGAAGGCGTCGCCCAGCCGGCCGCCGGTCGGGCCGAAGGAAAATGCGAAGGCGCAAACGAACAACAGGGCAGCGGCGGCGCGTAGTGCCCATGGGTCGCGTTCGGGTACTTGCGTCCGGGGCAGGTCGCCGCCCAGCGTGCCTAGCCGTTCGGCCATGCGCTTCTGGTGCTCGCGCCACAAGGCGTCGGCAAAACTGTCCGGCTTGCCCGACGGCTTGTCGGTCTGGACCTGCACCGGCGTGTGCAGCAGCTGGTTGGCGCGTTCGAGACGGCTGTCGATCTCAGCCCAGCTCGGCAGGCGGAAAAAGCGCAGCGGATAGAGCGAGGCCAACGCGGCTGCGACGAAGGTCACGGCCAGCCCCAGTCGCGCCATGTCGGGCAGGAGCCGGAACAGGCCGAGCCAGGACAGACTGACGAACAGGCTGGCAATAACGATCAGCGGCAACACCAGCGGCCAGCCGCGCTCGACGATCATCGCCGTGGCGATGGCCAGGCGCGTCCTGCCCAGGCCGGCGGCAATGCTACGATGCAGCGCTGGTCGTGTCGGTTCCGTCATCGGCCCTTCCGCTTGGGCGGCGCGGGATGCAGCCACCCTGCCTCTGGGAGAATACCACCAATCGCGGCGAAGGCGAGGCGACCAACGTAATCGTGAAGCTCAACGCACAGCACTTCCGGGGCAGGCGTAAGGAACGCCGTAGAATTCCCTGCTCACCCTGACAATCTGGTGCGCCGTCAGGCGAGCCAGTCGGGCACGGAATCGAGGCCGATCAGCTCTTCATAGGTCCGGCGCTGGCGGACGACATGGAAACGGTCGCCGTCGACCAGAACTTCGGGCACCAGCAGCCGCGTGTTGTAGGTGCCTGCCTGAACCGCGCCATAAGCGCCGGCCGTGCCGACGGCAATCAGGTCGCCGGCCTTCAGCCTGGGCAGGTCGCGGTCGAGGCCGAGGTAGTCGCCGGTCTCGCAGACGGGACCGACGATGTCGACGGTCATGCGCGGCGCGTTTGCTGCCGGCTGCACCACCGGGCGGATGTCGTGATAGGCATCGTAAAGCGTCGGCCTGATCAGGTCGTTCATCGCCGCATCGACGATGAGGAAATTCTTGGCGTCGCCTTCCTTCACGAAGATGACTTCCGAAACCAGGATGCCGGCATTGCCGACGATCAGCCGGCCCGGCTCGAACATCACCTTGAGGCCGAGCTTGCCGACGCGCTTGTGCACGATCTGGGCATAGGCGTCGGGCAAAGGCGGCGGGTTGTTGTCGGTCTTGTAAGGAATGCCCAGGCCGCCGCCGAGGTCGACATGGTCGATCTCATGGCCGTCCGCCTTCAGCGTTTCCACCAGCTCGGCCATCAGCGCAAAGGCGTCGTCGAAAGGCTGCAGCTCGGTGATCTGGCTGCCGATATGCATATCGATGCCGGTGACCTTGATGCCGGGCAGGGCTGCTGCGCGGGCATAGGCTTCGCGCGCCCGCTGACGCGGGATGCCGAACTTGTTCTCGGCAAGCCCGGTCGAGATCTTCTTGTGCGTCTTGGCGTCGACATCAGGGTTGATGCGCAGCGACACTGGTGCGGTCTTGCCGTTGGCAACAGCGCGTGCCGACAGAAGCTCGAGCTCCGGCTCGGATTCGACGTTGAAGCACAGGATGCCGGCCTGCAGCGCGAAGTCCATTTCGCGCGCCGTCTTGCCGACGCCCGAAAAGACGATCTTCCCGGCCGGGATGCCGGCGGCCAGCGCGCGCCGCATCTCGCCTTCCGACACCGTGTCGGCGCCAGCACCGAGCTTTGCCAGCGTCCTCAGCACGGCCTGGTTCGAGTTGGCCTTGAGCGCATAGCAGACCAGCGCATCGAGATCTGCGAAGGCCTTGGAGAAGACCTGAAAATGACGCGTCAGCGTCGCGGTCGAGTAGCAGTAGAACGGCGTGCCGACGGCAGCGGCGATATCGGTCAGCGCCACGTCTTCGGCGTGGAGGACGCCGTCACGATAGTCGAAATGGTTCACGGCAGCATGCTTTCGAAAATGAACAGCGGCTCAGAGCAGCGGGTCGAGGATGAAAGGCTTGTCCTCGACCGGTTTTACCGGTGCCGGGCCCGCCGGCTGGCCGGCCTTCTGGGCATCCTTCTGCGCCTGCACGGCAGCCTCATAGGGGGTGTCGAGGTCGCCCTTGCGGCCGCAGGCGGAAGCCATGCCAACCGCCGCAATCAGCCCGAGCGTCACCAGAATCCTGCCAGCGGTCATGTTCCATCCGTCCGCGAAAATTTCCCCGCTGCTTGTAGCGGAGATTCTTGGGCTTTGCACCCCGGCTAGATCACGCTTTTGCCAGCCGTTTCTTCCAATAGCGAACCTGCTTCTTGACCTCTGCAGGTGCTGTTCCACCGAAGGACGTGCGGCTCTTCACCGAGTTCTGCACCGACAGCACGGAGAAGATGTCGTCGGTGATGCCGTCATGGATCGACTTGAGGTCTTCCAGTGCCAGCTTTTCGAGCCCGACCTTCTTGCTTTCGGCCAGCGCCACGGCACGGCCGGTGACGTGGTGTGCCTCGCGGAATGGCATGCCCAGCGTCCGCACCAGCCAGTCGGCTAGGTCGGTGGCGGTCGAGTAGCCCGAGCCGGCGGCCTTCTTCATCGCCTGCTCGTTGATCGTCATGTCGCCGACCATGCCGGTCATCGCGGCCAGCATCAGGTCGAGCGTCTCGGCGGCGTCGAACACCGCTTCCTTGTCTTCCTGCATGTCCTTGGAATAGGTCAGCGGCAGGCCCTTCATGACGGTCAAGAGGCCGATCAGGTGGCCGTTGACGCGGCCGGTCTTGGCGCGCACCAGCTCGGCGGCGTCGGGGTTCTTCTTCTGCGGCATGATCGACGAGCCGGTCGAGAACGAATCCGACAGGCGCACGAAGCCGAATTGCGGCGTCGACCAGATGACGATCTCTTCGGCGAGGCGCGACATGTGGGTGGCGCAGATCGCAGCGATCGACAGGAACTCCAGCGCGTAGTCGCGGTCCGACACGCTGTCGAGCGAGTTGCGCGTCGGTTCGCGGAAGCCGAGGGCCTTGGCAGTCTTGAAGCGGTCGATGGGGAAGCCGGTGCCGGCAAGCGCTGCCGCACCCAGCGGGCTCTCGTTCATGCGTTCGATGGCGTCGCGCACGCGGCTGAGGTCACGGGCGAACATCTCGACATAGGCCATGCAGTGATGGCCGAAGGTCACCGGCTGCGCCGTCTGAAGATGGGTGAAGCCGGGCATCACGGTAGAGGCATGCTGCTCGGCACGTTCGAGGAAGGCGGCGATCAGCCCCTTCAGTGCCTCGGCGACGCGATGGAACTCGTCCTTGACCCAGAGCCGGAAGTCGACGGCCACCTGGTCGTTGCGCGAGCGTGCAGTGTGCAGGCGTCCCGCGGAGGCGCCGATCAGTTCGGCAAGGCGCGACTCGACATTCATGTGGATGTCTTCGAGCCGGGTCGAGAAGGCGAACTTGCCGTCCTCGATTTCTCGCAGGATCGTGTTCAGGCCGTGAGCGATTTTCTGTTGATCGCCAGCCGAAATAATGCCCGTTTCCGCCAGCATCTCGGAGTGGGCGACGGACCCTCGGATGTCCTGGGCATACAGCTTCTTGTCGAAGCCGATCGAGGCGTTGATCGCTTCCATGATCGCAGCCGGGCCCGAGGCAAAACGTCCGCCCCACATCTGGTTGCTGGCCTTCTTGTCGCTCATCGTGATACCCGGGCTCCGGAGAAAATTGATTAGATGTCGGACCGCAGAAAAATGTTTCCAGCCCCACGCCATATACTGATTGCCGCCGTTGCGGGCGTGATCGCCGGCGCGGTCGCGGTATATGTCAGCACGACCCTTCCTGGCAACAAGACGCCGCAGTCGACGGTCGCCGCCGACACCAGTTCTGCAAGCCCCGACGACAAGCTGTGCGCGGCGAAGGCAGAAAAGGCCAAAGCCGTGGGTGCCGTCGCCGTCGGCCATGTCGCCGCGATGATGCCGGCCGACCCGCCGCAGTCGCTGAAGGCGCTTGCCTTCAACGATCCCGAGGGCAAGCCGATGACCATCGCCGACCATGCCGGTCGCACGTTGCTGGTCAATCTCTGGGCCACCTGGTGCGCGCCGTGCCGCGCCGAGATGCCGGCGCTCGATGCTCTGGAGCGCGAGATGGGCGGCGAGGAGTTCGAGGTCGTGGCGATCAATGTCGACACCGGCGACGACACCAAGCCGCAGAAGTTCCTCGAAGAGATCGGCATCTCCTCGCTTGGCCATTACCGCGACAACACGCTCGCCGTGTTCAACGATCTGAAGAAGCGAGGGCTGGCGCTCGGCCTGCCGGTCACGCTTTTGATCGACGGCGAAGGCTGCCTGCTTGCCAACATGAACGGCCCCGCCGAATGGGCCAGCCCCGACGCCAAAAAGCTGGTCGAGGCGGCGCTCGCCAATTAGGGCCTTGCGTGTCCACACACGTTTGCTTTTGCGCCACTGCAATTTGAGATTGCACTGTCGAGGCCGTCATCTTCGCGGTTTTCATCCGCGAAGGAAGCCGCGCGGCATGTCCGTTCCATTTCCAGCCGTTCATTAGCCGGCGTTGTCGGCAGGTGGGGCGAGTCCAATTCTCGGCAATTTGTTTTCGTTTTCTAGAAAAACGAAAGCATGTCATGTGGTTGTGGAAAAAGCGAAATCGAAGCGCGCCAAATGCGACCTTCATGCGATCGCTACAAAACTGTTGTGGCGCTGTCATAATCCGACAATACTGGTCCCAGCGGAACTAAACATTTCGCCAACCAGAACGGGAGCGAGACAATGAAGACCCTAGGCTTCGCGGCCGGAGTTGCCGCCACCATGACGCTGTTGTCCAGCACCTCCGCCTTCGCCGTCACCGAGATCTCATGGTGGCATGCCATGACCGGCGCGAACAACGAGGTCGTCGAGCAGCTTTCCAAGGAATTCAACGAGAGCCAGAGCGACTACAAGATCGTTCCGGTTTTCAAGGGCACCTATCCCGAAACGTTGAACGCCGGCATCGCCGCCTTCCGCGCCAAGCAGTCGCCGCACATCATCCAGGTTTTCGATGTCGGCACCGGCGTCATGATGGGAGCCGAAGGCGCGGTCAAGCCAGTCGCCGATATCCTTTCCATGGGTGGCGCGGCCTTCGACAAGAGCCAGTACCTGCCCGGTATTGTCGCCTATTATTCGAAGCCGGATGGCACGATGCTGTCGTTCCCCTACAATTCGTCCTCGCCGATCCTCTACTACAACAAGGACATCTTCCAGAAGGCCGGTCTCGATGCCGACAATCCGCCCAAGACTTGGCCGGAAGTCTTCGAAGCCGCCAAGAAGATCAAGACCAGCGGCGCTGCGAATTGCGGCTACACCTCGACCTGGCTGACCTGGATCGGCCTGGAGAATTTCGCCGCCTGGAACAACCTCCAGTACGGCACCAAAGAAAACGGCCTTGCCGGGACAGACGTCGAGCTGAAGTTCAATTCGGAGCCCTTCGTCAAGCACTTCCAGGCCATCGCCGACCTCGCCAAGGACGGCACCTTCAAGTATGGCGGTCGCACTTCCGAGGCCAAACAGCTTTTCCTCGCCGGCGAATGCGGCCTTTTCACCGAGTCCTCGGGCGGCTTGGGCGACGTCATCAAGTCGGGCATGAACTATGGCCTCGGCCAGTTGCCCTACTATCCTGATCTCGAAGGCACACCGCAGAACACCATCCCGGGAGGCGCCAGCCTCTGGGTCTTTGGCGACAAATCGGACGAAGAGTACAAGGGCGTCGCAGCCTTCTTCACCTTCCTGTCGCAGACGCCGATTCAGGCCCGCCTGCACCAGGTGTCCGGCTACCTGCCGGTCACCATTGCTGCCTATGAAGAAACCAAGAAGTCCGGCTTCTATGACAAGAACCCGGGCCGAGAGATTCCGATCACCCAGATGATGGGCAAGGCCCCGACCGAAAACTCGAAGGGCGTGCGCCTCATCAACTTGCCGCAGGTCCGCGACATCGAGAACGAAGAGTTCGAAAAGATGCTCGCCGGCCAGCAGACCGCCCAGCAGGCGCTCGACAACGCTGTCACGCGCGGCAACAAGGCGATCCAGGAAGCGATCGGCAACTGACGCCCGCTTGATGCCCGCTTGATGCCATCGTAGTGCTGCCGCTCATCCGCCTGCCGGCACCTTCTCCCCTTATGACGGGGAGAAGGGACAAGCTGCAAGGTGGCCCGCTCCCTCTTTCCGTTCTTCACGGGGAGAGGGTAAGGGTGAGGGGCAGCGCAAACGCTGGGCCGAAGAATGCGGCGCCAGGCCATTTCTGACAAACGCGTAACCAGAGGCCCTCATTGTCCCCACGCGTCGTCTTTCCCAACAAGATCCTGCCTTACCTGCTGGTGGCGCCGCAACTGGCGATCACCTTGATCTTCTTCTATTGGCCGGCCAGCCAGGCGTTGCGCCAGTCGATGCTGCGCGAGGACCCGTTCGGGCTGTCGTCGAAATTCGTCTGGTTCGACAATTTCAAGAAGGTGCTGTCGGACCCCAACTACCTCAACTCGATCCAGGTCACGGCGATCTTCTCGATCTCGGTCGCGGCGGTGGCGATGGCGACGGCATTGCTGCTCGCCGTCATGGCCGAGAAGGTGGTGCGCAGCCGGGGCCTCTACCGCACGCTGATGATCTGGCCATATGCGGTCGCACCCGCCATTGCCGGCATGCTGTGGCTGTTCCTGTTCAACCCCTCGATCGGCTCGCTTGCCTATGGCCTGCGCTGGCTCGGCATCAACTGGGACCCGCTGCTCGATGGCGAGCAGGCGATGGTGCTCGTGGTGGCTGCCGCGTCGTGGAAGCAGATCAGCTATAATTTCCTGTTTTTCGTCGCCGGCCTACAGGCGATCCCCAAGACTTTGATCGAGGCGGCGGCCATCGACGGCGCCGGCGAAAACAAGCGCTTCTGGACCATCGTCTTTCCGCTGCTGGCGCCGACGACCTTCTTCCTGCTGGTGGTGAACACCGTCTACGCCTTCTTCGACACTTTCGGCATCATCCATGCCGTGACGGGCGGCGGGCCGGGCAAGGCGACCGAGACGATGGTCTACAAGGTCTACAATGACGGCTTCGTCAATCTGATCCTCGGCGATTCGGCGGCACAGTCGGTGATCCTGATGGTCATCGTGATCGCGCTCACCGCCATCCAGTTCCGCTATGTCGAGAGGAAGGTGCATTATGGCTGAGCCGAAAGCCCTTGTGCCTGCGAGCGGTCACGACAAGCTGATGATCGGCCAGTCGATCGCCGGCATTTACGTCGCGCATGCCATCCTGATCCTCGGCATCGTCATCGTCGCGTTCCCGATCTACTACACCTTCGTTGCCTCGACCCATTCGCTGCAGACGATCCTGCGTCCGCCGCTACCGCTTTTGCCCGGCGACCGTTTTGTCGAGAATTATTACGAGGCGCTGTTCGGCGGCGTCGGGCGCATCGGCGGGGTCAGCGTCGCAACCCTTTTGGTCAACACCACCATCGTTGCGCTCGGCATCGCCATCGGCAAGATCGTCATCTCGATCCTGTCGGCCTATGCCATCGTCTTCTTCCGCTTTCCGTTCCGCATGGTGTTCTTCTGGCTGATCTTCATCACGCTTATGCTGCCGGTCGAGGTGCGGATCCTGCCGACCTACAAGGTGATGGTCGATCTCGGCCTGATCGACACCTACACTGGGCTGATTTTGCCACTGATCGCGTCCGCCACCGCGACGCTTCTGTTCCGCCAGTTCTTCCTCACCATCCCGGGTGAGCTGGTCGAGGCCGCGCGCGTCGACGGCGCCGGCCCCTGGCGCTTCTTCAAGGATATCTTGCTGCCCCTGTCGCGCACCAATATCGCGGCGTTGTTCGTCATCCTGTTCATCTATGGCTGGACGCAATATCTCTGGCCGCTGCTCGTCACCAACCGTAACGACATGAACACCATCGTCATTGCACTGAAAAAGATGATCTCCTTTGCCGATGCCGATACCGAATGGCATCTGGTGATGGTCACATCCATGCTGGCCATCGTGCCGCCCATCCTGGTCGTTGTGCTGATGCAGCGCTGGTTCGTCCGCGGCCTCGTCGATACGGAGAAATAATGGCAACCGTCGATCTCAAGGACGTACGCAAGGTCTATGCCGGCGGGGTCGAAGCGGTGAAGGGCGTCTCCATCGCCATTCCCGACAAGGCTTTGTGCGTGCTCGTCGGCCCCTCGGGCTGCGGCAAGTCCACGCTTTTGCGCATGATTGCAGGGCTGGAAACTATTTCGGCCGGCACCTGCTCGATCGACGGCAAGGTGGTCAACGCCGTCGGCCCGACCGAGCGCGACATCGCCATGGTGTTTCAGAACTATGCGCTCTACCCGCATATGAAGGTCTACGACAACATGGCCTACGGCCTGCGCAACCGCGGCATGCCGAAGGACGAGGTCGACAAGCGCGTGCGGACCACTGCCAAGACGCTGGAACTCGAACACCTGCTTGAACGTCGCCCGCGTGAGCTCTCGGGCGGCCAGCGCCAGCGCGTCGCCATGGGCCGCGCCATCGTGCGCAACCCCAAGGTGTTCCTGTTCGACGAGCCTCTCAGCAACCTCGACGCCAAGCTGCGCGGCCAGATGCGCGTCGAGATCAAGAGCCTGCAGCGCCAGCTCGGCGTCACCTCGGTCTATGTCACCCATGACCAGCTCGAGGCGATGACGCTGGCCGACGTTCTGGTGGTGATGAATGGCGGGCTGGTCGAACAGCTCGGCGCGCCGCTCGACATCTATGAAAAGCCGGCATCGACCTTCGTCGCTTCCTTCATCGGCGCGCCGCCGATGAACCTTCTGCCGCTGCGCGGCGGCCAGCTCGAAGATGCGGTGACTTTGCCCGAAATAGCAGGCAACGCCGCGACGATCGGCTTCCGCCCCGAGGATTGCGAAGTCGGCGCCGATGGTGCTGCATCCAGTGATGGCCTCCGGCTGATGGCCAGGGTCGAGGGCGTCGAGCCGGTGGGCGCCGAGAGTTTCCTCTATTGCGCGGCTGGCGGCGGCAAGATCGTGGTGCGCGTCGCTGGCCGCACCGAGGTGCAGGCGGGCGACCAATTGCCGATCTTTACGCGGCGGGAAAAGCTGCATTTCTTCGGCAGCGACGGCAAGCGCGTCTAGAGGGAGGGCGACGAACCTCGCTGCTGTTGTGTCTTGCTGAGCTTTCGACGTGCGCATGGCTGTCCGACAGCAATCGTGAGCGATCGCTTGAATTTGACGACCTGTGCTAACCTCTTGTTCATGCAGCCTGATCGAAAATCGGCTCACGATCCAGGAGGTGTCAGATTTGCCGGCATCGTTGACGAAACTGTCTTCAAGGGCATGGTTGCAACTCGCGGGCTGGACAGTGTTCGGAACGCTCGGTTGTGTCGCCGTCTCGCTCGTGGTCACGATTGCCCTGTTTCGCAATGCCGGCTCGGAAATGCTCGGTCTCGCCTTGATCGAAGCGACGCTCGTGCCGATACTTTTGGCAGCACCGCTGTTTTTCTACCTGACGCTCAAGCTGCGCGAACTGGCCGTCGTCAACCACAAGCTCGTTGTCGCCGCCTCGACCGACGCACTGACCGCCTGCCTCAACAGGGGGGCGTTCTCATCCCGCGTCGAGAATGTGCTTACCCGCGAGATCGCGCGCCGCCAGCGCGCCATGGGCGCGTTGCTCGTCATCGACGCCGATCACTTCAAGATGGTCAACGACCGTTTCGGCCATGCCGAAGGCGATGAGGCACTGCGCGTCATCGTCGCGGCGATCCAGCCCTGCCTGAGGGGAGACGACATGCTCGGCCGTCTCGGCGGCGAGGAGTTTGCCGTCTTCCTGCCCGGCGCGTCGCCGCTCAGTGCCGCAGATATCGCCGAGCGTATCCGCCGTTCGGTGGCCGACGCACCCTTCCGGCCCGGAGGCAACCGCCACACGCTGACGGTCAGCGTCGGTGGCGCCCTGTTCGACCGGCCGGTGTTGTTCGAGGAGCTGTTCCGCGTCGCCGACCTGCATCTCTACGAAGCCAAGGGCGCAGGCCGCAACCGCGTCGAACTGGCGCCGATGCCGCCGGAACGGACGCCGAGCTGGTATTATCAGGGACGTCCGAACTGAGGCAGCAGGTTCATGGCAGGCGAGGCGCCCGCCGGAACGCCGCTCAGCGTGTCGGGACCGGGTGCTCGCCGCGATAGTCGTAGAAACCGCGGCCGGTCTTGCGGCCAAGCCAGCCGGCTTCGACATATTTCACCAGCAGCGGGCAGGGGCGATACTTCGAGTCCGACAAGCCGTCGTGGAGCACCTGCATGATCGACAGGCAGGTGTCGAGGCCGATGAAGTCGGCGAGCTGCAGCGGTCCCATCGGGTGATTGGCGCCGAGCTTCATTGCCGTGTCGATGGCTTCGACGGTGCCGACGCCTTCATATAGCGTGTAGATCGCCTCGTTGATCATCGGCAAAAGGATGCGGTTGACGATGAAAGCCGGGAAATCCTCCGAGACCGTCACCGTCTTGTCGAGGTTGGCGACATAGGCCTTGGCGGATTCGAAAGTCTTGTCTTCGGTGGCGATACCACGCACCAGCTCGACCAGCTTCATCACCGGCACCGGATTCATGAAGTGGATACCGATGAAGCGCTCGGGTCGATCGGTCTGGGCGGCCAGCCGCGTGATCGAGATCGACGAGGTGTTGGTGGCGAGGATCGCCTCCGGGTTCAGCTGCGGACACAGCTGCGCATAGATCTTGCGCTTGATCGTCTCGTCTTCGGTCGCCGCCTCGATGACGAGATCGGCGCTGGCGAGGTCGGCCATGGCGGGTGCGGACGAGATGCGGTTCATCGCATCCTTGCGGGCCTGGTCCTCGAGCTTGCCCGAAGCGACCTGGCGCGCCAGATTGCCATTGATGGTGGCGATGCCTTTTTCGATGCGCTCCGGCGACAAGTCGTAGAGCAGTACACTGTAGCCGGCGAGTGCCGAAACATGTGCGATACCGCCGCCCATCTGGCCAGCGCCGACAATGCCGATCGTCTCGATCTTACCCGTCATCACACCTATCCCGTCGCAGGCTCTTTTAGTTTTGTGCAATGCAAACTAAATGGCCGGGGTAGCACTCGTCTACCCCGGCCATCACATTTTAATCCCTGAGCTGATCGGGCGTCAAAGCGCCTTTTCGAGCTCGGGCAGGACAGTGAACAGGTCGCCGACGATGCCATAGTCGGCCACCTGGAAGATCGGGGCTTCTTCGTCCTTGTTGATGGCGACGATGACCTTCGAGTCCTTCATGCCGGCGAGGTGCTGGATCGCACCCGAGATGCCGCAGGCGATGTAGAGATCGGGGGCGACCACCTTGCCGGTCTGGCCGACCTGCCAGTCGTTGGGAGCGTAGCCGGCGTCGACCGCAGCACGGCTGGCGCCGACGGCGGCGCCGAGCTTGTCGGCGACGGGCAGGATGACTTCCTGGAACTTCTCCGACGAACCGAGCGCGCGGCCACCCGAGATGATGATCTTGGCCGAGGTCAGCTCCGGACGATCGCTCTCCGACAGCTTGTTCTCGACGAAGCTCGACAGGCCGGGATTTGCGGCTGCAGCAACCGCCTCGACGGCGGCTGAACCGCCCTCGGGGGCTGCCTGGAACGAGGCAGTGCGCACGGTGATCACCTTCTTGGCCCCGGGTGCCTGCACCGTCTGGATGGCGTTGCCGGCATAGATCGGACGCTTGAAGGTGTCGGCCGAGACGACCTCGATGATTTCCGAGACCTGGGCGACGTCGAGCAGGGCAGCGACGCGCGGAGCAACGTTCTTGCCGGTCGAGGTGGCAGCGGCGACGATGGTGTCGTAGTTGCCGGCGAGGCCGACGACGAGTGCCGCAGTCGGTTCGGCCAGGCGTTCGGCCAGTTCTTCGCTTTCAGCGAGCAGAACCTTGCGCACGCCCTTCAGCTTGGCGGCTGCATCGGCCGCTGCCTTGGCGCCCTTGCCGGCGACCAGTACGTCGATGTCGGAACCGATCTTCAGGGCCGCCGACAGCGCCTTGGCGGTCTGGTCGGAGAGCGAAGCGTTGTCGTGTTCGGCGATGAGGAGAATTGCCATGTTTTTGATCCCTTTCCGCTTCGCTTAGAGCACGCCGGCTTCGTTGCGCAGCTTGTCGACGAGCTCAGCCGCGGTCTTGACCTTGATGCCTGCCTTGCGGCCACCCGGCTCCTCGGTCTTCAGCACCTTGAGGCGCGGCGTGATGTCGGCACCGAAGTCGGCGGCTGACTTCTCGTCGAGCGGCTTCTTCTTGGCCTTCATGATGTTGGGCAGCGAGGCATAGCGCGGCTGGTTGAGGCGCAGGTCGACTGTGACGATCGCCGGCATCTTGAGCGACACCGTCTGCAGGCCGCCGTCGACTTCGCGCGTCACGTTGGCATGATCACCGGCGAGCTCGATCTTCGAGGCGAAGGTGCCCTGGGCCCAGCCCAGCAGGGCCGCCAGCATCTGGCCGGTCTGGTTCGAATCGTCGTCGATCGCCTGCTTGCCGAGCAGCACCAGGCCCGGCGTCTCAGCCTCGACCACGCCCTTCAGCACCTTGGCGACGCCGAGCGGCTCGACGGCTTCGTCGGTCTTCACCAGGATGGCGCGATCGGCGCCCATGGCGAGAGCGGTGCGCAGCGTTTCCTGGGCCTGCGCAGGTCCGATCGAAACCACGACGATCTCTTCGACCTTGCCGGCTTCCTTGAGGCGGATGGCCTCTTCGACCGCGATCTCATCGAACGGGTTCATCGCCATCTTGACGTTGGCGAGCTCAACGCCCGAGCCGTCCGATTTCACGCGCACCTTCACGTTCGCATCGACAACCCGCTTGACCGGGACGAGAACTTTCATGGGCTGGTACCTCTCTGAACAGCGATATTGTGCGCGCTATAGCAGCGCTTGGCCCCACGCAATTGTCGATTGCCGACATATTGGGCGGAAAAACAGACTTGATCTCGCGCTTTTGGTGGCGGGAGGGCTGCCGCAAGCGGCGGGACCGTAGTTGCGGCTAACCTTAGCGTCAATATCTGCTTGAAGCTCAAATCGTTTGAAAAAAGCTGTGCCAGTGACCGCTATTGCCGGCCCCAGCGCGTGGTCGGCTGGGCTGTCGGCGGCTCGGGCGTAGCGGGCTCCGGCATGGCCGGCGCCTCGGCCTTGTCAGGGCTCGGCACCGCCTCTTCGGCATCGGCAAACAGCGGCACCTCGCGGCGGCGCAGGACGAGCACCATCACGGCACCGGCGACGATGCCGCCGACATGCGCCGCCCAACTGACCTCGTCGTCGCCGCCGATGGCGATCATCAGGAACTGGAAGGCGACCCACAGGATCAGTGGGATCCAGGCCGGAATGCGCAGCGGGATACGGGCGAAGGCCAGCACCCACACCTTCACCCGGGGGTAGAGGATCAGGTAGGCGGCGACGATGCCGGCGATGGCGCCCGAGGCGCCGATCAGTGGCGTCTGCGAATCCGGCAGGATCAGCCCGTGCAGGAAAGCGCCGGCGACCGCGCAGAGCAAGTAGAACACCAGGAAGCGGAAATGCCCGAGCGCATCTTCGACATTGTCGCCGAACACCCAGAGGAACAGCATGTTGCCGCCGAGATGGAAGATGTCGCCATGCAGGAAGGAATAGGTGACGTAGCTCAGGTTTTCCGGAATGATGATCAGATCCGGCGACAGCTCCGCCAGATCGTGCACGACGGAGGGGATGTAGCCGAGCCCGAGCACGGCAGCGGTGGCAAAGTCCTCGCCGCCGACCGTGGTCAGGAGATACACGATGACGTTGATCGCGATCAGGCTGAGCGTGACATATTGCAGCCTGATGTGGCGCAGGTGATTGGAATCATAGAGCGGAATGAACATGCGGCTCGCTTCCGCCCTCCCGGCAACCTTATCAGCAAATCAGCGGTTCTTGCCGGGAACCCATAGCACATCGGCTTTTCCGTTGTCATTGACCACGCGCGCGGCAACGAACAGCAGGTCGGAAACCCGGTTGATGTAGCGGACGCCCTCACGGTTGACGTGTTCGCCGGGGTCCTGCGCCAAGGCCACCATCACACGCTCGGCGCGGCGGGCAACCGTGCGGGCCAGATGCAGCGCTGCTGCCGCCGCCGATCCGCCATTCAGCACAAACGAGCGCAGCGGCTCGAGACCGGCGTTCAGCAGGTCGATGTCGGCCTCGATGCGCGCGGTCTGGCTGGCGATGATGCGCAGCGGCTCGTAGCCAAGGTCCTTGCCGGTGTCGGGGGTCGACAGGTCCGCGCCGAGATCGAACATGTCGTTCTGGATGCGGTAAAGCATGGCGTCGATGTCGGGGTTCTCCGTCGCGGTATGCACCCGCGCCATGCCGATGCAGGCATTGGCCTCATCGACGGCGCCATACGCTTCGACGCGCAGGTCTGATTTCAGCCGCCTTTCGCCCGAGCCCAGGCCGGTGGTGCCATCGTCGCCGGTGCGGGTGTAGATCTTGTTGAGCTTGACCATTCCGCGCTCCGCTCAGCCGCCACGGGTGAAATAAAGGGTGAGCAGGATGAACACCAGCGCCACTGCCTGCAGCAGCACGCGTGCCTGCATCAGCTTGTTCGAGGTGTTGCCGGAGCCGCCGCGCAGCATGTGGATCAGGCCGCGGATCAGGACCACCACCACGGCGAACATGAAGACGACGGCGAGGATGTTGAAGACGGTAGCCATATTGGTTCCAGTTCAGTCGTAGGCCGGTCAGGCTTGGCGGGCCAGAATTCTGTAAAGCAGCGAAGCAGGCAGCAGGCGCTTCAGCACGACGCCGATTCTCGCGGGCGTCGTGACAACATAATGCGGGCGCGGCCGGGGCGACAGCAGGGCGTGTCGCAATACCGCATGAACCGCTTCCGGTCCCAGCTTGAGCCGCGATTTCGAGCCGCCGCTGGACAGCCTGTCGAGTTGGGCGCGATAGGCCACGTGGTGGGGCGAGTTTTCGTGGTCGATGTAGCGCAGGAACCAGTCGAGCCCGTTGGTGGCGATCTTCGAGCGTATCGGGCCGGGCTCGATCATCGCGACATGGACGCCGCTGCCGGCGAGTTCCTGACGCATGCAAAGCATAAGCCCCTCCAGCGCATGCTTGGAGGCGGAGTAGGCGCCGCGGAACGGCACCGGCGTCAGGCCGAGGATCGACGAGCAGTTGACGATGCGGCCGTGGTTCTGCGCACGCATCACCGGAACGACGCGCCGTGTCAGGTCGTGCCAGCCGAAGAAGTTGGCCTCGAATTGGTCCCGCAGTGCCGCCATCGGCAGATCCTCGACCGCGCCCGGCTGGGCGTGCGCACCATTGTTGAACAGCGCGTCGAGCCTGCCGCCGGTACGTTCAAGCACGGTTTCGACCAACGCCTCGATCGATTCCGGCTTGGCGTAGTCGAGGAACAGCGCCTCGAGACCGTCGGTCTCGAGTGCCACCAGATCCTCGGTCTTGCGCGCCGTGGCGAACACGCGCCAGCCCTCGGCCTTCAGTGCGCGGGCGCAATGGGCGCCGATGCCCGACGACGCGCCGGTCACGATTATCGTGCGTAACTCGTTGATCGGGTTCACTTCGTTTTTGCCCGGCCTTGCAAATGAGGGCAAAGCCTTCCCATATTCGCCGCCACGAAACAATTGGCCAATTCATGATTGGCCGTGTCACTGTCGGCCGCTAGGTAGTTGGCCAGGACCCAACGGACGGAGCGGAAAACTGGAGCTGATGCGCAAGATCGTCGCCACGAGGCGCGTGCTCTTCGACGCAGCCGGCCATTTCCATGATGACGACGGTTGGGCGATGGCCAGTCATCTCGCCATTTCGGCGCTGATGGCGCTGTTCCCGTTCCTGATCTTCGCCACCACGCTCGCCAGCTTTCTGGGCGCCGATGCGTTCGCCGAAACGGCCGTGCATCTCGTCTTCGACACCTGGCCCGACCAGATCGCGGCCCCCATCGCCCGCGAGGTGGTCAATGTTCTCACCGTGCCGCGCACCGATCTTCTGACCTACGGCGTCGTGCTTGCCGCCTACTTTGCCTCAAACGGCGTCGAGGCGCTGCGTACCTCGCTCAACCGTGCCTACCGCATCACCGAGACCCGCACCTTCTGGTTCCGGCGTATCCAGAGCATCTTCTTCGTGCTCATCGCCACGATCAGCTTTGTCGCCATCTCGGTGCTTCTGGTGTTCGCGCCGATCATCGCGCGCATCCTCGAAGCCAAGTTCGAATGGATCCAGCCCTATATGGGCACCATTACCGTCTGGCGCTTCACCATCGCTTCGGCGGTCATCGTTTTCGGCCTGTTTGCCGTGCACATGTGGCTGCCGGCCGGCCGCCGTCGCTTCCTCAGCATCATCCCCGGCATCGTCTTCACGCTCATCGCCTGGGTTGTCGGCTCGACGATCTTCGCCGCCTATCTCGATACCTTCTCGTCCTACGTCACCACCTATGCCGGCCTCGCCTCGATCATGATCGCGGTGGTCTTCCTCTACATCGTCTCGGCGATCTTCATCCTCGGCGGCGAGCTCAATGCCGCGATCAGCCGCTATCTCGAAGCCCGCGCCCGCGTGCCGGGTTGAGCCGTCGCCAGGCCGACGCCGAGCGTGGCGATCGCCATGCCAATCAGTTGGATCGCCGACAGTTCTTCGCCGAACAGCAGCCAGGCAAGGACAGCGGTCACCGCCGGCACGAGGTAGAAAAGCGATGCCACCTTCGACATGGCGCCGTCGCGGATCATCACCATCAACAGGAAGATCGCGCCGATCGACAGCACGAACACCAGCCAGGCCATGGCGAAGATCAGCTCGCCATTGATCGTCACCTGCTGGTGTTCGAAGGCGAAGGAGGCGATGGTCATCAGGATCGCAGCGCCGACATATTGCCAGAATGTACCTGATACCAGGTCGCTGGCCGCGCCGACGCGCTTCTGCCAGATGGTGCCGGCACTGATGCCGGCCATGGCGATCACTGACGCAGTCAGCGTCTGCCAGGTCACGCCGCCGCCGATCGCGCCGAGCTTGGGGGAAAGCACGATCACCACGCCGACGAAGCCAATGGCAAGCCCGACCCAGTGCTTGGGCTTGATCTCCTCGCCGAGCAGCTTTCCTGCAAGTACGGCGGTGACCAGCGGCTGCAGCCCGGCGATCAGCGCCGACAGGCCCGCCGGCAGGCCCTGGTGGATCGCCCAGAACACGCCGCCGAGATAGACCCCATGCAGCAGCATGCCGATGAGTACGGAGTGCAGGGCGGCCCGCCGCGTGAGCCTGGTGGAGCCGAGCGCCAGCATCACTGCGCCGAGCAGCAGGAAGGCGAGGACGAAGCGCACGGCCAGGAAGGTGAACGGCTCCGCCCAAGGCATGGCGTAGCGCGCGCCGATGAAGCCCGTCGCCCAGAGCAGCACGAAGGTGGCCGGAATCAGCCGCTTTGGAGAAGATGTCATGGATACCCCTGGCGCCGCCGGACGCCGCTTCCGGAAGGAATCTTACCGGGATCGCTCTAATGCCGAACATTAGGACAATCAAAATGAAACGATTGATCCATAGATTCACCGGACCTGATCTGACGACCTGATCTGGGAGAAGCTTGCCCGGGAGGGGGCCTGGGAGAACTGCACAGTCGGCCTCTGAAAGGACCGCGCATGCTGTGGAATCTCGATCCGGGCTGGTTGATGATGGCGGTCGCCTTCGTCGCCGTCATGGCCTTCTTCTTTGGTGCTGCACTCGACGCCATCATGAAGGACGACGGCTTCGGCCCGACCGGCAACATGCTGCTGTTCACCACTGGCTTCTTCGGCGCGGTGCTCGTCGCCAACAGCTACGGCATCACGCTGCGCGACCTGCAACTGGCGACCGCCTGGGGGCTTGGCGGCGCCTTCATCTTCATCAGCGTGCTTGCGCTGATCAAGGCGGCGATCGCCCGGATGCTACAACCTTAGTGCATTGGCCTGGTGCATCGGCTCGAAAATCGGCATCGATCTTCGGAACGCACGAGGCGCAGATTCTTAGGGACTCGAGCGTCCTTTGTGCGGCCAATCGGACGCACGGCGCTCCAGCATCGCTTTGACCGATTCTGGCGTCTCACCGGCCTCCCGCAATGCGGCGAGGCCGGTGTCGCGTTGGCTTTTCGACAGCTTTCGTCCATCAGGACCTGTTATCAGCCGGTGGTGGAAATAGCCCGGCTGCGGCAGGCCGAGCACCTGCTGCAGCAGGCGCTGTACCGAGGTCGCGAAATAGAGGTCCTTGCCGCGCACGACATGGCTCACGCCCTGCAGTGCGTCGTCGAGCACCACCGACAGGTGATAGCTCGTCGGGATCTCCCGTCGGGCGATGATCACGTCGCCCCATTGCAGCGGGTCGGCGGCAATTTCCGCCACGCCATCCATCGCCTCGTCGGCCCATTCGCGCCAGCTCAAATGGCCGTCCAGCCGCGCCAGTGCTGCGGCGGTATCGAGCCGCCAGGCAAAAGGTGCGCCCGCATTGATGCGGCGCCGGCGCTCCCGCTGCGACATCTGCTTGTCTGCGCCGGGATAGACCGGCGCTCCGTCTGGATCGCGCGGCCAGCTTTCTCCCGACGCCTCATGGTCCATGATCGCGCCGCGTATCTCGCCCCGGCTCATGAAGGCGGGATAGACGAGTTCGTCCTTCTTCAGCCGTTCGAGCGCTGCCTCGTATTCGGCGAAATGGTCCGACTGGCGCCGTACCGGCCGCTCGTAGGCGACACCCAGCCAGGCGAGGTCGCGGAAGATGCCGGCCTCGAACTCCGGATTGCAGCGAGTTATGTCGATGTCCTCGATGCGCAGCAGCAGCCGGCCGCCGGCACTGGCCGCCATCCTTTCATTGGTCAACGCCGATAGCGCGTGGCCGAGGTGCAATTCGCCGTTGGGACTGGGCGCGAAGCGAAAGACAGGAGCCGTCATGAGCGTTGCTGGTGCCGGATTGAAGGTGTGCCTTGCCGATTGCTACGTTGCCTGCCGCAACCTAACAAGTGACGCATGCGCCGCATCTCCAATCTCGACGACGTCAATTTCGGCCTCGACGCGTTATGCGCGATCGATCCGCGCCTGCAGGCGGTTCGCGGCATGGCCGGCGAGGTGCCGCTCAGGCTGACCGAACCGGGCTTTGCCAGCCTCGCCTCGATCATCGTTTCGCAGCAGGTGTCGACGGCAAGTGCCAAGGCGATCTTCGGCCGCCTGACAGCTCTGGTCGATCCACTGACGCCGCAAGGCCTGCTTGCCGCAGGTGAGGGCATGTTCCGCGAGGCCGGCCTGTCACGGCCAAAGCAGCGCACGCTTCTGGCGGTGGCGCAGGCAGCGACCGACGGCCTCGACCTCGACGGCCTCTGCCGGCTCGAGGCCCACGAAGCGATGGCGGCGATGATCGCAATTCCCGGTATCGGCCCGTGGACGGCGGAGGTGTATCTGCTGTTCGCCGCCGGCCATCCCGATATTTTTCCGGCCCGCGATGTCGCCTTGCAATCGGCCGTAGGCCATGCGCTGGGCATCGATCCGCGCCCCGGTGAGAAGGCACTGATTCGGCTTGCCGAATCATGGGCGCCGTGGCGAGGGGTCGCATCGAGGCTGTTCTGGGCGTATTATCGCGAGACCCGTGGTCGCGATGGCGCGCCGCCGGCTGGAAATCCTGCGTAAATCCGCAAAATCGCGGTTTTTTGACGGGTTATGTGACCGGCCAGACGCTTCACATTCCTGTCACCTCGGGCTTACAGTATTCGTGCCGTTAGGTTCGAGGACCAAGGAGGTGCAGGAAGTGACGGTTGCCGTGTCTCCGGATGGGCTCCCAGCACTAGTGCTGAATGCGGATTATCGTCCGCTCAGCTACTACCCCTTGTCGTTGTGGTCCTGGCAGGACGCGATCAAGGCGGTGTTCCTCGACCGCGTCAACATCGTCGCCGAATACGAGCACGCCGTCTCATCGCCGACCTTTTCGATGAAGCTGCCCAGCGTCGTCAGCCTGAAGCATTATGTGAAGCCGTCGCGCTATCCCGCCTTCACCCGTTTCAACGTCTTCCTGCGCGACCGCTTCCAGTGCCAATATTGCGGCACCCCGGAGGATCTGACCTTTGACCACGTCATCCCGCGCCACAGCGGCGGGGCGACCACGTGGGAAAATGTCGTCGCGGCCTGCTCGCCCTGCAATCTCAGGAAGGGCGGCATGATGCCGTCGCAGGCCAAGATGTGGCCGCTGCAGAAGCCGTTCCAGCCGACGGTGCACGACCTGCACAACAATGGCCGGCTGTTTCCGCCCAACCATCTGCACGAAAGCTGGATGGACTATCTCTACTGGGATGTTGAGCTCGAGCCTTGATGAAGGCCGATCTCCCCTTTTTGGGGGAGATGTCCGGCAGGACAGAGGGGGCGAAGGATCGCGACCCCCGAGGCGCTACCCCTTCCTGAAAGCCCCACGCAACGCCACCGCCGCCAGGAAAGCGCTGGCGAGAACGTTCCAGCCGGCGAAGGACAGGCCGAGCACGCGCAAGGCGGCATCCTCGCAACGTGGCGGCACGACGTTGTTGAGCACGTCGAGCAGGCCCTTGCCGCCGGTGTCGATCGTGCCGCTGACGGCCGCGCAATCGGTCGGGCCGGCCCACCAGCGCCATTCGACGCCGGCATGGTAGGCGCCGAGATAGAGCCCGTAGAGCATCAGCAATCCACCGACGGCCAGGAGCGCGCGGGTCATCCAGGCCGGCCAGTGCAGCGCCGACGACAGCGCCGCCAGCGCCATCAGCGGCACTCCGACATAATAGGGCGTGCGCTGCTCGAGGCAGAGCTTGCAGGGCAGGTAGCCGCCGATGTGCTGGAAGCCGAGCGCTGTGCCGACGACGGCTGCCATGGCGACGGTGAGGAAGATTGCGGTCAGCGTCTGGCTGCGGCCGGTCGGAGAGGCGAGGGAGGTCATTCTTGGGTGCCCAGCTGTTGTTACCGGCAGTCGCCGTTCAGTGGAGGTATCTGACGAGAAGATAGAGCAAAATAAGGGCAGCGGCGGCGATGCCGGCGAGCAGCCCGAGGCGCTTTTCGATGAATTCGCGGATCGGCTCGCCATAGGTGCGCAGCAGCCAGGCCAGGAACAGGAAGCGGGCGCCGCGGGCGACGATCGCCGAGACGATGAACCAGCCAAGCGGGAAGCTGACGACGCCGGCGAGAATGGTCACCACCTTGATCGGCGGCAGGTGCGACAGCCCTGAGGTGACCAGCATCAACAGGATGATGCCGGCGCCCGACGAGACCTTGAGCGCTTCGAACTCGTCATACTTGCCGTAGAATTCGAGCACCGGCTTTGCCACCGCCTCGAAGGCGTAGTGGCCGATATACCAACCGGCGATGCCGCCGAGCACTGAGGCCACGGTGGCGATGATTGCGTAACGATAGGCCTTGTCCGGTCGCGACAGCGCCATCGGCAAGTAGAGCACGTCGGCCGGTACCAGGAAGACCGAGCTTTCGACGAAGGCGATGAAGGCCAGCCACCATTCGGCGGATTTCCTTGCCGCGAGCGACAAGGTCCAGTCGTAGAGTCGGCGAAGCATCTGGCCCCCTTGAGATATGCGCTGCCTGTTTAGGAAGAATTGCTGTGGCGCACAATGCTTGGGGTCTTCACGAATGTGAAAGCCGGGGCAACGTTACATTCTGTCGCGTGATCACGCTTGAGACATACTTGCCCGGGCCATCGCTGCAGATGAAGCGTGATGGCACGCAATCGGCGGCCGTGGCCGCCGATCATGGTGTGGTGCTATGCGGCGCGCCCGGCCGCCACATGCTGCCCGGGCTGCAGCGCATCGAGCGCGAAGCTGCCCACGCCTACCGGGGCCAACCCGTCCACCGCCTGGATGATCTCGGCCACGTCCTCGATCGAAAACCCGCCATAGAGCTCGATCAGGCCAGTTCCTTCCCGGGCGAGCCGTGCTGCAACCTCGGCGGCCGTTGCCCCATCCGGAACGGCAATGAAATGCGTGTCGAGCGGCGGAAAACTGGTCACGAACCTGTCACGCTCCGGTTCGGCATCCCGCTTCAGGATGATGAAGGCCGCCAGCGGCGGCTTGCCGTCGATGAAGGCCTGATTGTAGGCAGCCGCCGGCTGCAAGGATTCGATGCCAAAGGTCACCGAGCTCACCTTGACGTCGTGTCCGACGACGGCCGAGACCTTGGGGCGCCACGCCGGCGAGATGCCGCCGCACAGCTCGATCAGCTTGGCTCCCTGCGCGGCGAGCTCATGCGCCACCGCCGGTGCCTGTATCGGATCGCCCAGGGCAATGATGGTGATCCTGCCGTCCGGCGTCTCCAGCACGCTTCGGTCGATGGTCGGATCGGCGCCGAGAGCTTCATAGATCAGGGCCTTGTCGATATGCATGTTGTGTCCTCGTTTGTCTTCGATAGCGACAAGTTGCGACAGAACACTGATCTTGGTAATTGCCATAGTTCTGCAGCCACTGATCGAAGAAATCGAACTGTGCTTGACAATCTGACGCTGGACCAGATGCGAACCTTCGTTGCCGTCGTCGAGGGTGGCAGCTTTCGCGCCGGTGCTGCGCGGCTGTCGCGGGTGCAATCGGCGATCAGCCATGCCATCGGCAACCTTGAAGCCGAGCTCAACGTGGCGCTGTTCATCCGCACCGGCCGGAAGCCCGAATTGACCGCCGAAGGGCAGGCGCTGCTCACTGATGCCAGGGCGATCCTGATCAAGGTCGACGCCATGCGCGCCCGGGCGCGCGGGCTGGGGCAGGGGCTGGAGTTTTCGCTCGCAATAGCCGTCGATCCGGTCATCCCTGCCGGCATCCTGGCCGGCGCGCTTCTCGACCTCAGGGCCGAGCACCCTTCGGTCAGCGTCGCACTCAAGACGTTGCCGATGCGCGCGGCATTGCATGCGCTCATCAACCGGCACTGCACGCTCGCCATCACCACCGATACCCAGCGCGACAGCCTCGTCGAAGCCGAGTGCCTTGGCCCGGCGCAGCCCTTCGTCGCCGTGTGTTCTGCCCATCACCCGCTCGCGGCGCCGCCCGCAGCCGGTTGGTCGGCGGTCGACCTGTCCGACCACCTACAGATCGTCGTCAGCGATCCCTCGCCGGTGAGCGAAGGGCTGGATTTCGGCGTGCTGTCACCCGGCACCTGGCGTGTCAGCGATCTCGCGACCAAGCTGGCACTGATCCGGGCCGGCATCGGCTGGGGCAATCTTCCCAGCTGGATGGTCGACGTCGACCTCGCCCATGGCGCCCTTGTGCGCGTCACTGCCACCGCCCTGGGCTCACAGTCCGAGACAGCGCTGTCCGCCTATGTGCTCTGGCGCATCGACCAGCCCCCAGGCCCCGCCGCGCGCCACCTGCGCGAACGGCTGCTGGCACATTTTGACGGAGGCAGGTAGTTGCGCGCGACCGCTTTCGCTGCGCCGGCGAACGCCGTACCGGCATGAAGTTGCGCAAAGGCGCCGCTCCCCAGTTGACGAAGGGCCGCCCGACCGTATAGTCCGCGACCATTCTGTCCGTTTAGGGCAGGCCCCTATGGCGGAATTGGTAGACGCGCTCGACTCAAAATCGAGTTCCGCAAGGAGTGCTGGTTCGATCCCGGCTAGGGGCACCATTGACCTTTACGCAGCACTGCGGCGCGGAAGGCGGCTTTGATTGCTCGATCATGCCTTGCATTGTGCCGTCGCGGTGAGGTGAGCCTTCGGGCAAAAATCCGGCAGGCAAGGTCGTAGGCGCCTTTCAAATACTACCAAAAATAGATCGTTTGCGCGTTTGTCACTGTGTACAAAATCGGCCATTGAAGCGTTTATCGTCTATTAACAGGCTTTGCACATGCGCGGAGAGCTTCGGGTCGCGATTGTCATCCATGCATTCTACATGGATGCATTCGATGAAATCCTCGACCTCGCCCAAGCTCTCCCGGCACAACACAAGCTCTTCGTAACGACCGTTCCGGTTCACGAGGCGCTGGTGCGCTCGCGGCTCGATGCCGCGGAGCGAGACTACAGCCTTGGCGTCTTCGAAAATCGGGGCCGCGACATCCTGCCTTTCCTTCGCATGTTTCCAGCTGTTCGCGCCGAGGGCTTTGACGTCGTCATCAAGGTTCACACCAAGAAATCGCCGCATCTGAAGGATGGTGACGGCTGGCGCCGTATGTTGGTCGCTGCATTGCTGCAGCCCCAGGCGCTGCAGCAATTGACTTCGGCATTTCAGGCCGACGCTTCGCTGGGCATTGTCTGTCCCGAAGGTCATTTCCTCTCGCTCGACCGCTACATGGGCGGAAACGAAGCGCGTGTCCTTGCCATCGCCCAGCGCCTTGGCCTGGGTCGGGCGCAGCTGCTTGATGCCGGCTATTGCGCTGGAACGATGTTCATGGCGCGTACAGACGTCATCGCGCCACTGGCCGATCTCGGCTTCACGGCCAAGGCCTTCGAGGCGGAGGCCAACCAGGTTGACGGGACGATGGCGCATGCGTTCGAACGCTGTCTGGGTCTGGGGGGCGTCGCCCTTGGCCGCCGCATCGCCTCGAGCGCCGATCCGTTTGGACATGCCGGCTTCAACGACAGCTACGCCTTTACAAGACAGCCACGCCGCCCATCCGCGTCGGCACGCCTGAAATCGGGCTTCAAGGCCGCCCAAGGCAAATTCGGAAATGCGCTGCGGCGGATGCTCGTTCGGCCCGGTTGAACGAGCATCCGCCGCAGCGCACGTTGCCCTATATGATGCCCTGGTCGAAGAGCTGCCTTCTCGTTGAACGCAACTGGTCCCCCGAACCTTTCCTCGTCATGTCCGAAAGGATGTCGGCCAGGTGTCCCTCGTGTCCGACCGCGATAAGGTTTTGTTCGATCTCGCCGATGTCGAACTGCAGGCGGTAGACAAGGTCGCGCTTCATCAGCGGGCAGTTGAGATGTTTCTTGTAAAGGAACCCGGCCGTGTGAATCTGAGAACGCATGGCGATGCGTTCGCATATCTTCGCGATGATTGCGGCCCAGCTTTCGCTGCCCAAGCTCGCCGCCGGAAGCCTGAGATCCCGACAGATCTGGCCATTCATCGCCCCAACATCCCCGCCGTCAATTTCGGTCAGCCGCAGCCTGAGCTTGTCCGGCGTGTAGACGGTGGTAACGGATCTTGCGATCGGCAGGATTGCCGCGGAGAAACCGATTTCCCCTTTTCGGATCGCCCATAGCCGCGAATTCACCGGCAGGTATTGCTTCCAAAAGCGCGCGAATTCGGAACTTGCAACGATCCTATGCCCCACGGAGAAGCAAAAGGACTGCATGTGGTAGCCATGTTCCCGGTTTTCGAACGAACCGACGATGTCGGCTTCCGCGCCTGCCAACTCCCTGAACAGCGGAGTGAGTCCGTTGCTGAAGAAGTACACGCTGTCATTCAGGTAGAGCAGGCGCGTTGCCTCGGTATTTTCGAGCAGGTGAAGTGTCGCATCCCGAAAACCGCCAAAGTCGAGGCCAGCATTGTCGCGAACGATGAGCTTCGAACAGCGTTGCTTGAGATCGGCCAGTCGCTCGGCGTCCAGGCCGTGATTGACCACCAGGACGACGTTCGCCTGGGCCTCGTCCAACGATGCCAGTGCATTGTCGACATACCATGGCGTCTTGTTGGGCTGCCAGACCAGGAAGATGGCGTACACGCTGCCCGGGTGATGCCGCCTGCCCTGATGAACCTGATATGGCTCGTCCCTGCCGAGGCTTCGATTGAACCTGGACTTGATGACCTCGAATTCGTGGTAGCGGATCTTGGCAACACGCTTCTTGAGGGACCGCAGAAGTCGCAATTTCGGCATTCCGATCCCGATCTGGTGTTGCTTTGGCGGCCGGACACCGGCAGACGCAATGGAATGCCTGCCGAGGCGCGGCGCTCTGGACCGTTTTCTTGACGCCGAGCGCTTCCGATATTAGGCAGGCTTTCTGTTGGTTGGTAGGTCAACTCCGATCCAGCCACAATGAAATCCCTCGCGGAGGAGCGGAGACGACCGTCCATGCTCGAACGGCGCGACACTTACGACGCCCTCTATCGCGATTTCCGCTGGCAGATTCCGCAAAGGTTCAACATCGGCACCGCTGTTTCAGACCGCTGGGCAGCCGTCGACCCTGACCGAACGGCGCTGCTCGACTACCGCATCGACGGTGCAGCCGAAGAGCTTTCTTTCGGCGAGCTTTCGCGCCGCTCCAACGCATTCGCCAATTCCTTGCGGGCCAGGGGCGTACGCCGCGGCGACCGGGTGGCGCTGCTGTTGCCGCAAAGCTTCGAGACGGCGATCGCCCATGTCGCGATCTACAAGCTCGGCGCGATCGTCGTGCCGCTGGCCTTGCTGTTCGGCGTCGAGGCGCTCGAATACCGGCTGCAGACAGCTGGCGTCAGGGCGATCGTCACCAACGAGGCAGGTTTCGCAAAGGTCAGCCAGGTCAGCGGCCGGCTGCCCGAGCTCGAAGCGATCGTCGTTGTCAGCGGCGGCGATGTCGACGATTTCCATCGCCTGCTCGCCGCGCATTCGCCTGACTTTACAGCCGAGGACACTGGCCCAGACGATCCGGCGATGATGATCTTCACTTCCGGCACGACGGGCCCGCCGAAGGGCGCGCTGCACGGCCACCGAGTCCTGCTCGGCCATCTCCCCGGTATCCAGATTGCGCAGGAGTTCATGCCGCAGTCGGGCGACCTGTTGTGGACCCCGGCCGACTGGGCCTGGGCCGGCGGCCTGCTCAACCTGCTGCTGCCCGGGCTCTATTTCGGCCTGCCGGTGGTCGCTGCCCGCTTCGACAAGTTCGCACCCGAGGCCGCACTGTTGCTGATGGAAAAGATGGCGGTGCGCAACGCCTTCATCCCGCCGACGGCGCTGCGCATGCTCAAGGTCGTGCCCGACATCGGCAAGCGCTTCCGGCTCAGCCTGCGCAGTGTCGGCTCCGCCGGCGAGTCGCTTGGGCGCGAAACCTACGATTGGGCCACAGCCGAGCTCGGGCTTGTCGTCAACGAGTTCTACGGCCAGACCGAATGCAATGCGGTGCTCGCCTCCTGCGCCGGCCTCGGCATCAGCAAGGGTGGGGCCATCGGCAAGGCGGTACCAGGCCATCGCGTCGCCATCATCGACGGCGACGGCCGCCGCGTGCCGCCGGGCGTGTCGGGCCAGATTGCCATTGCCCGGCCGAACCCTGTCATGTTCCTCGAATATTGGCAGAGCCCCGAGGCGACCCAGAAGAAGTTCATCGGCGAGTGGATGACGACGGGCGATCAGGGCATCGAGGACGAGGACGGCTACGTCTCCTTCTTCGGTCGCGACGACGACGTCATCACCTCGGCCGGCTTCCGCATCGGCCCCGGCGAGATAGAGGACTGCCTGACAGGCCACCCGGCGGTGGCGCTTGCAGCCGCCGTCGGCAAGCCCGACGCGCTGCGCACCGAGATCGTCAAAGCCTATGTCGTGCTCAAGGATGGGCTTGTGGGCGACGCGGCACTCGCCGACGAGATCAAGCTCTGGGTGCGCGAGCGCCTGTCGGCACATGAATATCCGCGCGAGGTCGAGTTCGTCGATTCCATGCCGCTGACCACCACCGGCAAGGTCATTCGCCGCATCTTCCGCGACCGGGCAAAGCGCGAAACGAAGACAAGCTGAGCTTGATCCGGAGCCTTCTAGCGCTTCTTGAGCAGGCTGCGCACGCGGTCGCGCAGCCTGACGGCGAGCTTGCGTGTCTCGCGGTACAGGTGCAACTGCGAGGCCGCCTGCCGTGTAACGCGGTCGGCGTCCGGCGTCAGCCCGACGACGAAGGTGCCCATCGGTTTGCGCTCGCTCCACATCTTGCCGACCAGCGGATGGTCGGGCACAGCGCAGCTGTCGGTCATCATGATGTTGGGGTCGTCGAGGTGATGTCCGGTCACCGCCATCATCAGCAACGCGCCCGGTGAACAAGCCGACAGCGTCTCGTCATAGGCGGTCTTCCAGGTGTAGGCGACGCCGGCCTCGACGAAGACGACAAGGCTGGCGATGGTGCGGCCGTCGAGCGTCAGTGAATGGATGCGGCACATGTCCTGTTCCGACATGCGGTGCACCGCCTCGCGGGCGAAGGCGGCGCGGTAGCGGTCGATCGCCATGGCGGTGCGCTGGCGTCCCTTCCAGCCGGAAGCTTCCAGCGTCAGGAACTGTTCGATGGCGTGGCGAACGTCGTCCTGGGTGCGGGCAACCTTGTGCTCGACGACGCCCTGATCAGCGAGTCGGCGGCCCAGCCGGCGGAATTCCTTGTAGTGGCGGCTGCCGAGCGCCTCCTTGAGATAGTCTTCGCCCTCGGCGTCGCTTTCGAGGAAGGGCCGTTCGAACTGACCGGTCACCACCAGCGGCAGGTTACGCGATTCGGCCGTTGCGCTCAGCATCCGCGCCACGGCGCCGTCGAGGCGCATGTCGGGCATGACGAACACTTTCGGCAGCTTGAGATGTGGCCGTGCCAGCATGGCGAAGAAGTCGGCGATCACCCCTTCAGGATCGTCGCGGTCGAGCAGCGGCGTGCCAAGCGGGCCAAACGGGCTCGACCATGTCCGCATGACAGGTATGCCCAGCGGCACCGCCGGCTTCTCCACCGAATAGGGCACCAGCAGCCGCAGCCGGCTGCGATACTCGGTACCGTCGCGGATCACAGCGAGGCGCACCTCGCGGTCCTCGAGCCGCGGCATGGCGGGCGCCAGGAAACGCGGGTTGAAAAAGACGTTGGGCTCGATTGTGCGGGCGCAGAGATGGTCGAGTTCCTCGACGAGGTCGAAGCCGGCCGAGGCCGGATAGATCGCCAGCCTGCGCAGCGGTCTTTCGGCCGATGTCAGTTCGAGATGGGCTGCTTCGGCGGCGTCGGTCGGCACGCCGGCAATGCCGGCGATCAGTGAGCCCGCCGGGCCGCCACTTGTTTCCTCGAGAAGCGGTATGGCTGCCATCAGGCGTTCTCTACCGTGCGTTTCGTGGGAATGAACAGGACCATGACGATACCGAGTTTGCGCCAGACGGTGAAAGACAGGGCGGTGGCCTCGAAGATCATCGCCGCCGAGGTGGCGATCGCCGCGCCCCACAGTCCGAGCGTCGGGATCAGCAGCACGTTGAGGCCGATGTTGAGTGCGAGCGTCGCGGCATAAACCATGGCACAGACATTCTGGTGACCACTCATCGTCAAAAGGCTCTCGCATGGGCCTACCGCCGAACGCGCGACGACGGCTGAAACCAGCAGGAACAGCAGCGGGTAACCATCGCTGAAGCCCGGGCCGAACATGGCGAGCAGCGGCTCGCCGAGCAGCAGCACCACGATGCCCATCGCCAGTGACGGCCAGAACGTCCACGATACCGTCTCGCGGGCAAAGCCGTCGAGCTTTTCGGTGTCGCCATGGGCGATCCGCGCATAGCGCTGGGCGACGCCCGCCTTGACCGCGAAATAGACGAAATGCACCAGCGCCAACGTCTTCACGGTGGCGAAATAGACCGCCACCTTGTCCGGCTCCATGTAGGCGCCGACCATCAGCACGTCGGCGTTGGTGAGCAGGAAGAAGAAGCTCTCGACCAGGAAGATCGGCAGCGAGATCTTCAGCCAGTAGCCGAGCCGGTAGTTGCGCGGGCCAGCGGGGATGCGCCTGTCGGCGCGTGAGGTGATGCGGACGAGCTGGCTGAGCGTCGTTACATAGGTGGCGAGGATGGAGGCCATGACCGCGGTCTCGGCCGTCGGCGCAAAGCCTGTGGCGACGGCTCCGGCCATGAACACCAGGATCAGCACCGGCCGTGTGATGTAGGTCGGCACAAGCGCGGCGAAGGCCCAGGAATTGGCCCGGGCGACGCCTTGCAGCACGTCTGACAAGGCCAGCATTGGCAGGCAGATCATCCCGAGGAAGAACGGCACGATATAGTAGCTCTCGATCCGGCCGGAAAATGCCCAGACGCCGGCCATGCCAAGTGCTGCGATGATTGTCGAGGCGATGATCACCAACAGGCGGCTCGCCACCAACACGCCGCGCAGATCGTCCAGAAGGCCCTTTTCACGGTATTCGGACATGAAGCGGATGATCGAGGTGTGGAAGCCGAAGCAGGACAGCGAGCCGACGATGATCATCGTCACCCACACCAGGACGAAGATGCCGTATTCGAAGCTGCCCATCCAGCGCGCCAGCAGCACCTGGCTGACGAAGGCGATGGCAGCACTGACGATGCGCACGGCGAACGCAAACAGCGACATGCGGCCGGCCTCGCCGCGCTCGTCGCTGCTGAACAGGACTGCGTCGACGCGGCGCAACAGCGGCATGATGCGCGAGGCGATCTGCCCCGGCAGCCACCGTTCGGCCGTCATCGCTGCGGAAAAACGCAACTTGATACACTCCATCTTCCGCGATTTCGCTCACAGCATGTAGCCGATAGCGATTAAGAAACGGTTGGGTGGACCAGACAACCGGGGGAGAGGGGCGGCATGATCTCAGACGACGAACGCAAATCGATGCTGCGGGCGCATTCGATCGGCCCGAAGATGATCAGCTATCTCCAGGACATCGGCATCACGCGTCTCGATGATCTCAAGGGTGCCGATCCGCTTGAGATCGTGATGCGCATCGACATATCAGTCGGGCGCAAGCACATGAACAGCCTGGGCGTGGCGGCGCTGCGCAACCTCATCGAACTGGCGAACACCAAGGCTTGATCGGGAAGCCGGGCGCGTGGGGTTGACTGGCTCGCTTGTCGGAGCCATCTAGGCCGCGTGGGCAGTTTAACCAACGGACTGCGCCGCATGAACCCAAGGAAACAACCATGAACAGCGACAGTCATAGTCGATCGACCAAGCCGTCGACGCCGACCGAAGGGACTGATCGCGGTTGATCGCTCCCCCGGGTCGCCGCCGATGGCTTTCGGCGCGACTGAAGGGGTGAGAAATGAGCTATACCACCATCATCGAAGAGCTGCGCGACGATGCAGTCATCCGCGACAACGCGGCCATCGCTTCGCGTCTTGCGGAGGAAACCGCACCCGACGTCGTCGAGGTGCTCAACACCTGCGATATTGGGCAAACCGCCCAACTGCTTGAGTTGATGCCGGTGGAGCGGGCTGTCGAAGTGCTCGACCAGCCGGCATTCGACCACGCGGCCGAACTGCTTTCGATTCTGCCGGGGCATACGGCCGCGCGCCTGCTTGCGGGCATGTCGGCCGACCGTGCCGCCGATGCGCTGCGCGAGATCGATCCCGGCGTACGGGCCGAATTGCTGACCGGCCTCGACGGCGAAACGCGCGCGGCGCTGGAACGGCTTCTGGCCTATCCGGAAGGCTGCGTCGGCGCCATGATGACCACGGAGTTCGTCTCGGTGCCGTCCAATTGGACGGTGGCCGAGGTACTTCGCCACGTGCGGGCGGTCGAGAACACGCGCGAAACCGTCTATGCCGTGTTCGTTGTCGATCCGTTGCGGCAAACCCTTGTCCATGCGGTGCCGCTGCGGCGCGTCATTTCGGCTGATCCGAGAGCTTCTATCCTGTCAGCCGTTCCGAAGCGCCGGCTGATCAAGACGTCCGCGCTGGCGCCGCGTGAGGAGGCCGTGCGCCTGATTGCCAAATACGACCTGCTGGCGGTACCGGTTGTCGACAGCAGGAACCACCTCATCGGCATCGTCACCGTCGACGACGTCATCGACACCATGGTCAAGCGCGACACTGAGCAGGTTCATCGCATGGGCGGCATGGAGGCGCTGGACGAGCACTATATGGACATCGGCTTCCTCAGGATGATCCGAAAGCGGGCCGGCTGGCTGAGCGTGCTGTTCCTGTCCGAAATGCTGACGGCTTCTGCCATGCAGAGTTTCGAGGGCGAGCTCGAAAAGGCCATCGTGCTGACGCTGTTCATTCCGCTGATCATGAGCTCGGGCGGCAATTCCGGCAGCCAGGCAAGCTCGCTGCTGATCCGGGCACTGGCGCTGCACGAAGTGCGCCTGGGCGATTGGTGGAAGGTGGCGTTGCGCGAGTTGCCGGCCGGCCTCACGCTGGGCTCGATCCTTGGCGTCATCGGCATGGTGCGCATCGTCACCTGGCAGATGCTCGGCTTCTACGACTACGGTCCGCACTGGCAGCTGGTCTCCCTGACCATCGGCGCCACGCTTGTCGGCATCGTGACCTTCGGCTCGATGACCGGCTCGATGCTGCCGTTTGTGCTGAAGCGACTTGGTTTCGACCCGGCGACTGCCTCGGCGCCGTTCGTCGCGACGCTGGTCGATGTCACCGGATTGGTGATCTATTTCAGCATCGCGCTGGTGATCCTCCACGGCACGCTGCTGTAAGCCAAAGCACAAACGAAAACGGCGGCCCGCTGGGCCGCCGTTTTCGTTTTCCGATCAACTCAGGCGAAGCTGCCGTGGCAGTGCTTGTACTTCTTGCCCGAGCCGCAAGGGCAGGCTTCGTTGCGGCCGACGCGACCCCAGGTCGACTGGTCGTTGGGGTTGCGGTCTTCGGCGGCGACAACGCGGCTGTCCTCGAGCACGGCAACCGAGCCCTCGCCGAAATCGTCCTCGCCGGTGGTGCCGTCGATGTGGTGGCCGTGCATTTCGGGCGCTTCCGGTGGCGGCGCATCCGCTGCCTGGCGCACCAACTCGACGCGCATCAGCTGCGCGGTCACGGCCTGGCGCAAATTACCGAGCATCGCCTGGAACAGTTCGAAGGCCTCGCCCTTGTACTCGTTCAGCGGGTCGCGCTGGGCGTAGCCGCGGAAGCCGACGACCGAACGCAGGTGGTCGAGATTGACCAGATGCTCGCGCCAGAGATGGTCGATGGTCTGCAGCACCACGGAGCGCTCGACATAGGTCATCACTTCGGGACCGAAGCGTTCGGCGCGGTCGGCCGCTGCCTTGTCGGCTTCGGCGGTGATGCGGTCGCGCACTTCCTCTTCGGCAATGCCTTCTTCCTTGGCCCACTCTTCGATCGGCAGGTCGAGGTTGAGGTACTGGATCACGCCTTCCTTGAGGCCTGCGACATCCCACTGTTCGGCATAGGCGTTTTCGGGAATGTGCTTGGCGACGAGATCCTCGATTACGTCATGGCGCATCTCGGCGACAGTATCGGTCAGGCTGGTCGCATCCATCAGCTCGATGCGCTGCTCGAACACCACCTTGCGCTGGTCGTTCGACACGTCGTCATATTTGAGCAGGTTCTTGCGGATGTCGAAGTTGCGCGCCTCGACTTTCTTCTGCGCCTTTTCCAGCGCCTTGTTGATCCAGGGGTGGACGATGGCCTCGTCTTCCTTGAGGCCGAGCTTGGTCAGCATGCCGTCCATGCGCTCGGAACCGAAGATGCGCATCAGGTCGTCCTGCAGCGACAGGAAGAACTTCGAGCGGCCCGGATCGCCCTGGCGGCCGGAGCGGCCACGCAGCTGGTTGTCGATACGGCGGCTTTCATGGCGTTCGGTGGCCAGCACGTAGAGGCCACCGGCAGCCAGCGCCTTTTCCTTGAGACGGGCGACGTCCTCGCGGATCGCCTTTTCCCTGGCGTCGCGCTCAGGGCCGGCCGGCATGTCGGCCAGTTCCTCGGCAATGCGCATGTCGGCGTTGCCGCCGAGCTGGATGTCGGTGCCGCGGCCGGCCATGTTGGTGGCAATGGTGATCGAACCCGGCTTGCCGGCCTGGGCGACGATCGAGGCCTCGCGCTCGTGGTGACGGGCGTTCAGGACCTCGAAGTCCTTGAAGCCGTCCTTGCGCAGGCGCTCGGCCAGCTGCTCGGATTTCTCGATCGAGGTCGTGCCGACCAGCGTCGGCTGGCCCTTGGCGTTGGCTTCCTTGATCTCGCGGACAATCGCCTTGTACTTCTCCTCGACCGTCCGGTAGACCTCGTCGTCCTCATCGATACGGCTGACGGGCAGGTTGGTTGGAACCTCGGTGACGTCGAGATTGTAGATGTTGCCGAACTCTTCGGCTTCCGTCAGCGCCGTACCGGTCATGCCGGCGAGCTTTTCGTACATGCGGAAGTAGTTCTGGAAGGTAACCGAGGCCAGCGTCTGGTTTTCCGGCTGGATCGCCACGTGTTCCTTGGCTTCCAGCGCCTGGTGCAGGCCTTCCGAGAAGCGGCGGCCGGGCATCATGCGGCCGGTGAACTCGTCGATGATGACGATTTCATTGTCCTTGACGATGTAGTCCTTGTCCTTCTGGAAAAGGCGATGCGCCTTGAGCGCATTGTTGACGTGGTGGACCATGGCCACGTTTTCGACGTCGTAGAGCGACTCACCCTTGAGCAGGCCTGCCTCGCGCAGCAGGTTCTCCATCTTCTCGGTGCCTTCTTCAGTGAAGATGGCGGTCTTCTGCTTCTCGTCGACTTCATAGTCGGACGGAACCATCTGCTGCATGAAGGCATCGACGGTGTTGTACATTTCCGAACGGTCCTCGAGCGGACCGGAAATGATCAGCGGCGTGCGGGCCTCGTCGACCAGGATCGAGTCGACTTCGTCGACAATCGCGAAGAAGTGACCGCGCTGCACCATCTGGGCGCGCTCATACTTCATGTTGTCGCGCAGATAGTCGAAGCCGAGTTCGTTGTTGGTGGCGTAGGTGATGTCGCAGGCATAGGCCGCGCGGCGCTCTTCGTCGGACAGGCCGTGCACGATGATGCCGACCGACAGGCCGAGGAACTTGTAGAGACGGCCCATCCATTCGGCGTCGCGGCGGGCCAGGTAGTCGTTGACGGTAACGACATGCACGCCCTTGCCGGTCAGGGCATTGAGGTAGACGGGCAGGGTGGCGACCAGCGTCTTGCCTTCGCCGGTGCGCATCTCGGCTATGCCGCGGCCGTGCAGAACCATGCCGCCGATCATCTGGACGTCGAAGGGACGCATGCCGAGCGCGCGCTTGGCGCCTTCGCGCACCGTGGCGAAGGCCGGGACGAGGAGGTCGTCAAGCGAGGCGCCGTTGGCGATGTCCTTGCGGAACTGCTCGGTCCGCGCCCGAAGCTGGTCGTCGGTCAGCGCCTGCAGTTCATTTTCCATTGCAGCGATCGCTTCCACCCGGGGCCGGGTCGACTTGACTCGGCGGTCGTTGGAGGAACCGAAAATCTTACGGGCGAGACCGCCGAGACTGACCATCAAGTGGTCCTTTCAATTCGAATGAAGCCGACTGTCCGCCGGCCAAGCCTGCCGAGGAACATAGGCTGGCAGACTCAACACGAAAAGCGCCCGGAAAAACCCTTCTGGACGCGAAGACGATGGACAGATAAGAGGGGGCACAACTTATGTCAACGTTGCAGAGAGCCTGCCGGAGACGCCAAATTCCGCCACATTCAGGTTGATTTGGAAGTGCGGTCATCACCCCACCGGAGAGTTTAGATGTCTTTTTCGTTCCGTAGCGCCTCGCTTGCCCGCGTCGGGCTTGCCGCCGGGCTTGTGGCGCTGTCGTCGCTGCCGCTGGTTGCACAGGAAACAGCGCCTGCACCCCAGGTCGCTGCCCCTGCAGCCGCTGCCGTCGATCCGAACGCGATCGTGGCGACGATCAATGGCGAGAACGTCACTGAAGCCGACATCACCTTGGCCGAGCAGGACCTTGGCCAGCAGTTCGGCAACCTGCCGCCGGAGCAGCGCCGTGCTGCTGCCTTGTCGTCGATCATCGAAATCCGCCTGATGGCCGCCCAGGCCGTCGAAAAGGGTCTCGACAAGGACGCCGACTTCCAGCGCCGCGTCGCCTTCCTCGACCAGCGCGCCCTGCATGGCGAACTGGTGGAGAAGGAAGTCGCCGGCAAGATCACCGACGACGAGATCCGCGCCCGCTACGACAAGGAAATCGCGGCCCAGAAGCCGGTCAACGAGGTCCATGCCCGCCATATCCTGGTCAAGACCAAGGAAGAGGCCGACGCGATCATCAAGAAGCTCGAAGGCGGCGAAGACTTCCAGAAGCTCGCCAACGAAAACACCACCGACCCGTCCGGCAAGACCTCGGGCGGCGATCTCGGCTTCTTCGGCCCTGGCCAGATGGTGCCGGAATTCGAGAAGGCGGCACTCGCCCTTGAAGTTGGCGCCTATTCCAAGGAGCCGGTGCAGACGCAGTTCGGCTGGCACATCATCAAGGTCGAGGACAAGCGCACCCAGCAGCCGCCGGCATTCGAGACCGTCAAGGACCAGGTCCGCTCGCTGCTGATCCGCGAGAAATACATCGAGTTGGTCAAGCAGGTTCGCGGCGCCGGCAAGGTCGAGATCACCGATCCGGCGCTGAAGAAGGCCATCGACGCCATAGACGCGTCGAAGTAATTTTCTCACCAGAGACAACAAAGGGGCGGTACCTACGGTGCCGCCCTCTTTGTTTGCGTGCGCCATTTCGCCGCCGTGAAGCGGTCAGCGATAGCGGGTCGAAGCCTTGAATGCGACCGGGTCGGCGGCCGCCAGCGCGCCGACGAACTCAGGCACGCGGACCGCCAGCATCATCAGCCACAGCAGCGGCCGGTCGGATGGCCGGCAGAACTGGTCGCCCACCGCATCGATGGTCCGGTGATTTTCCCGAAACGATGCCATCACTGCGCTGACCGCCAGCCCCAGCCGCGAGCGATCGCGGCGTTTGCGCAGTTTCATCAACGCAAACTGGTATCCTTTGTTACGCCGGACGTCCCAGATGAAGCCGAGGCCGTCATAGGCGTGGATGGAGACGGCGCGCGGGTCCACCGCAAATTCCACGTTGTCCTCGTTCATCGCGTCTTGCCTGATGTGGGCGCTGACGAACGGTCCTTGTCCAGGCCGAAAACGATAACGCTCGAGCAGTGCGTGCCGGTAGATCGCACCGTTGCTGGAGACGTGGATCACCTTGCCACGGCGGTCGCGGCACTCGATGAAGCCGCGGTCGAGCAGTGACATCACCCGCTTCATCATGCTGCCGTCGCCATAGGAGGTTCGCCCCGACACCGCTGCGACGGTGGGGTTGTCGTCGAGGGTCTTGTGCAGCGTGGCCATCCATCCTGGCTGCGGCAGGCAATCGGCCTCGACGACCGCGATCAGCGGCTGGTGGCAGTAGGGCAGGGCCGCATCCTTGAGCTGGGAGGATTCGTCACTGTCGTGGGTGACGAGGACGACCGATGGTTCGCCCGGACCAGAGCTGTACGAAAAAGTGCTTTCCGCAGGCAGCATGACGATGATTTCAGCCGGCACCCCCGCTCGGTCGTACAGATAGGCCTGGAGCGACTGGCGTAGCTCGCCATCGCCGTCGGCCGACAGATAGTCGGAAACCACGATCAGGCTTATCGGCAATACCGCCGGCTTCATGTCGTCCATGGTCGCTTACCTCCTGACGGCGATGCCATGCACGATATGCCTGATAGCCCGCCTTAGCATAGCCTCGTCCTCGTCGAGCCGTCCGGTCAGGAGATGCACCCAGGCGTAGGACGAAACCATGTCGGCGACCTGGCTGGGGTCGACATCGGCGGCCACCTCGCCACGGGCCTTGGCCCGCTCGATCAGCTTGCCGGTATGGGCGCGGCGCCCGGCAGAGTATTCGGCCAGCGCCTCGGCGGCGGCTGGGTCCTGCTGCGCCTCGGCGACCAGCGAGCGGAAGATGTCGCCGGCCGGCGTGTCGCGCCACTGCGCAAACAGGCTTCTGGCGAAGATGAACAGGTCTTCCTCGATGCCGCCGGTGTCCGGGTAAGTGATGTCGCGCTTCTGGCGCTGATAGACCTCGAGCAAAAGCGCGGTCTTGCTCGGCCACCAGCGGTAGATCGTCGGCTTGCCGGCGCGGGCCCGACGCGCCACCGCCTCGATGGAGAAGCCGGAATAGCCGTTCTCGATCAGCACCGCCTCGGCCGCCTCGAGGATGGCTTCCGCACTTTCCAGGCTGCGTTTGGCGCCGATCGATTTGCGCGCGGCTTCGGCTTCAATGCTCATTCCGGTCTCCATTGCTGGATTATCTCTACACCACCTCTTGACGAAACGAAACGGCCCGTTTTATATAACGAAACGTTTCGTTCCGATGGAGTTGAAGATGACTGCCTCCCAAACCCGCTTTTCCCGCCCGCGTTTCGCCCTGATGGTCCTGCTCGGGGTCTATCCGCTGATCACCGCACTGCTCTACATCATCATGCCTCTGACCGACGGCTGGACGATCTGGCAGCGCACGCTGCTGATTGCGCCGCTGATGGTATCAGTGATGATCTGGGGCTTGATCCCCATGGTTCAGCGCGTCTTCCGCGGTTTCCTCAATCCGGTCGTCGGCTGAGGCTGGCCCACATCTTCGTGAGGTGAAAACGCCTTGCGAAGCCTCGCGCTATCGGGCAAACGGTGCCAACTTCAACCGTTTCCCGAGCCCGCAGAGGTTCCTTCATGTCGACTGCCGTTTCCCCGCTCGCCCCCAAGAAGTACCCCAAGATGCCTGCCATCGAGGGCGTGCGCATCGCCACAGCCGAAGCCGGGATCAAGTACAAGGGTCGCACCGACGTGCTGGCCATGGTGTTCGATGAGGGCACGGCGGCCGCCGGCGTGTTCACACGGTCCAAGTGCCCCTCGGCCCCGGTCGATTTCTGTCGCCAGAACCTCACCGGTGGCAAGGCACGCGTCCTGATCGTCAACTCCGGTAACGCCAATGCCTTCACCGGCAAGAAGGGCCGCGAGACCACGACGTTGACCGGCGAGGCGGCGTCCAAGGCCGCCGACTGCAAGTCGAGCGAAGTGTTCCTGGCATCCACCGGCGTCATCGGCGAGCCGCTCGACGCCGGCAAATTTAGCCACTTGCTGTCAGGTATGGTCAAGGATGCCCGGCCCGACCAGTGGACCGAAGCCGCCAAGGCGATCATGACCACCGACACCTATCCCAAGGTGGTTACCGCGACCGTCAAGCTCGGCGACACCGACGTCACCATCAATGGTATCGCCAAGGGCGCCGGCATGATTGCACCCGACATGGCGACAATGCTGTCCTTCGTTGCCACCGATGCACCCATTGCGGCCGACGTGCTGCAGGACATGCTTTCGCGCGGCACCGCCAAGACCTTCAATGCCGTCACCGTCGACAGCGACACCTCGACCTCCGACACGCTGATGCTGTTTGCCACCGGGGCCGCTGCCAAGCGCGGCGCGCCCAAGATCACCGACCCCAAGGATGCGCGCCTCGGCGCCTTCCGCCGCGCGCTCAACAAGATGCTGAAGACGCTGGCGCTGCAGGTCGTGCGTGACGGTGAAGGCGCGCGCAAGCAGGTCGAAGTTACTGTCACCGGTGCCAAGTCGGCGCGCTCGGCCAAGCGCATCGCGCTGTCGATCGCCAACTCGCCGCTGGTCAAGACCGCGGTTGCCGGTGAGGACGCCAACTGGGGCCGCGTCGTCATGGCCGTCGGCAAGGCCGGCGAGCCCGCCGACCGCGATCTCCTGTCGATCTGGTTTGGCGACAATCGCCTCGCCCACAATGGCGAGCGCGATCCGGGCTATTCGGAAGCGGCGACCTCGGCCTATATGAAGGGCGACAACATCGTCATCCGCGCCGACATCGGCCTTGGCCGTGGCAAGGCAACGGTGTGGACCTGCGACCTGACCAAGGAATATGTCGCCATCAACGGCGACTACCGGAGCTGACGTGAACCAGAACCGCCCGTCGCACGAACTTGCGATCGTCCGCCGCTACGAGGCGGCGGGTTTTCGCGCATGGCCGGCGGCGGCCGTTCATTACGACGGCACTTGGCTTGTCCGGTTGACGGCGGGCCATCCGGCCAAGCGGCTCAATTCGGTCAATCCGCTTGATCCGGCCGACATCCGCAACATTCCTGACCGCATCGCCCGCGCCAGCCGCCGCTTCGAGGCCTATGGCCGGCCGCTCACCTTTCGCATGTCGCCCTTGTCGGGGCCGGCGATCGCCGCCCATCTCGACCGCGAGGGCTGGAGCACGTTTTCGGAATCGATGGTGATGCGGCTGTCGCTCGACGACGGCGTCGTCGAGCATGCGATGGACCAGATCCCGCTCAAGGACATCGGCCGCTTCGTCAGCGCTTCCATGGTGGTGCACGGGCTAGACGCATCGCTCAGGCCCGGCCTGTCCGAGATCATCGGCGCCATTCAGCCGGAAGCCGGCATGTTCGTGCTCGAGCAGGACGAGCAGCCGGTGACGGCGGCGATCTGCGTCCACGACACCGACCTTGCCGGCCTGTTCGAGATCGCCACCACCGAGGCCGAACGCGGCAAGGGTTTTGGCCGCAGGCTGATCCTGTCGGCGCTGAAATGGGCACGCCTGCGTGGCGCGCGCCAGGCGTGGCTGCAGGTCGAGGCTGACAATGCGGGCGCCATCCGCCTGTACGAGAAAATGGGCTTCAAGGAAGTCTATCGCTACCACTACCGCCGCCCGCCGGAGGCCTGACTTGACCCATCAGGGAAAACGCCTGCTTCTGGTGGCCGCCTGCGCGCTCGTCGACGCCGATGGTCGCGTGCTTCTGGCCCAGCGTCCCGAAGGCAAGTCGCTTGCCGGCCTGTGGGAATTCCCCGGCGGCAAGGTCGAGCAGGGCGAAACGCCGGAAGAAACCCTCATTCGCGAGCTGCGCGAGGAGATCGGCATCGAGACCAAGACGGCGTGCTTGGCACCGCTGACCTTCGCCAGCCACACCTATGACGACTTTCATCTGCTGATGCCGCTCTATGTCTGCCGCCGCTTCTGGGGCATTCCGGAGCCGAAGGAAGGCCAGACCCTTAAATGGGTGCGGCCCAAGCAGATGCGCGACTACCCCATGCCGCCTGCCGACGAGCCGCTAATTCCGTTCCTCATCGACCTGCTTTGATGGGCATGTCTGCCAGCGTTAAGCCAAAGTTTATCCAATCGTGAAAAATTGAATGGCCGCCGCCCGCCTCGGCTGCGCATCGACACGGCTTTTCGCGAGGGACGTTGCCAATGCAAGCTGACAACGAGTGGGACCTCATCCGCCCAGAGCGATCGTCCCCGACTGCGAGGGCGCGGGCCGGCATCCTGCGCGTCTCGCTGCTGTTCGGCCTGATCGCGATAGCCCTGACCCTGTTCGCCACGCCGTTCCTGGAAGACAGGGCGCGTCCAATCCTCGGCCAGTTGCGCCTTGACGGGCTCGACTACACCGCCACAGGATCGGTCAGCCGCACCAACACCTACACGCTACGCCGTTCGGTGCTGCAGGAAACGCCGCAGTCGGTGTGTGTCATTCATCCGCACGGCGAGCATACCGGCGACTGCTGACGATACCCGCTTATCGCTTCACCGCCTGTTAAGCGTGCGCCGTTAACCTTTCTTAAGACGTCGGCGTTATGGTCGGTCAACAATGACGGGTGGACGCGACCGATGATCAGGCGATTTCTCAGGAACGAAAGAGGCGCTACGGCGATCGAATACAGCCTGATCGCGACGCTCATCGCCCTGGGGATCATCGGCGGCCTGGGCCAGTTCGGCACAGCCCTTCAGCTCTACTGGGAAAACATCGGCACCAAGGTCGCCGTGCACTAGAGGTTTCCGCTTTTCTTCGATTTGCGAGATCCCTCTATCTCTTTGTTTTTACTCAATTTCGGACGGAAAGCCGCCGTACATTTTTCATGGAATTGTAACCGCTATTGCTTGCCGTCCTCGCCAAGCACCTTTGTCAGCGACACCTGCGCCGAACCCGGCTTGAGCGGCTTCTGCTGCGAGGCATCAGGCGCCCAGCCTGACAACCAGACGAACGAAAAGCTCGCCCGCACCCTTCCATCAGGATCGGAGAAGCGCTCGGCGTAGATCTCGGCCGCGCGCTGGAACAGCCGGCGTGTCGCAGGTCTCCGTGACCGGTCGGCAAGCGCGCTGGTCGCCCCCATCGCGCGCAGGTCCTGCATCAGCCCGAACATCGTGTCGTAGCGCACCGTCACCGTCTCGACATCGGCGACCGGCAAGGCAAAGCCTGCCCGCTGCAGCAGCCCGCCGGCATCGCGTACGTCGGTGAAGGGGATAACGCGCGGGCTGGCGCCGCCCGAAAGCTCCGTCTCGGCGGCGAGCAGGCTTTCGCGCAGTTCGACGAGCGTGCCGGCACCAGCAAGCACGCCGAGGAACAGCCCGTCCGGCTTCAGTGCGCGGCGGATCTGGATCAGCTGGCCGGGGATGTCGTTGGCTTCCTGCAGCGCCAGAAGCGATACGGCGATGTCGATGCTCGCCGGATCCAGCGCGATCGTCTCGGGATCCGACACGACGCCCGGTCCGCCGCCGAGAAAGGCCCTGTCGGCTTCGACGCGAAGCAATTCGTCGACCTTGCCGCTGGCAGCCAGAACCGCGGTTGCCGCCGGGCTGACCGAGAAGATCGCTGCGCCGCGCGTGAACTTGCGCTCGACCGTCGAGAGACGTTCGCCGAGGTCTTCAGCCGCGCGAGCCATCAGGAAGTCGGCGCCTGGTGTAGCTTGCGCCAGGGCTCGGCGCCGGTGCGCGATCACGAGGCTGGCGTCGAAAATGGCTTGCACGTCGAGATGTCCTTTTTTGCCGGGTTTCTGCTATGGTCGCCCGACCCGAACCTGTCGTGGCCGATCCTATGGCTGAGATCAAGAGCCTCGCATTGTCAGTTGCCGCTTGGCCGGCGCGGATGCTGTTCCCGCCTGTCTGCGCCGGTTGCCGCCGCCAGGTCACGCAACCCGGTGCCTTGTGCGGTGCCTGCTGGCCGCAATTGCGCTTCCTCGAAAAGCCCTGGTGCGAGGTGATGGGCACGCCGTTCAGCCATGATTTCGGCACCGGCTTCCTGTCCGCCGAGGCGATCGCCAACCCGCCGCCCTTTAGCAGGGCCCGCGCCGCCGTCGCCTATACCGGCATCGCCCGGCGCATGGTCCAGGGCCTCAAGTTCCACGACCGCACCGACCTCGCGCCGTGGATGGCGCGCTGGATGCTGCGAGCGGGCGCCGAGCTCATTGCCGATGCTGAGGTCGTCGTGCCCGTGCCCTTGCACTGGCGGCGTTTCTTCTGGCGCCAGTACAACCAGTCGGCGGAACTCGCCCGTGCCATAGCGTCGCTCTCCGGCCTGCCGTTTGCGCCGATGGCGGTGCGCCGCACCAAGCGCACGCGCCAGCAGATCGGCCTTGGCCAGCGCGAGCGAGAGGACAATGTGCGTGCGGCCTTCCTGGTCCCGCCCGAAGCCGAGATCGACGTCAGAGGCAGACGGGTGCTGGTGGTCGACGACGTCTACACGACAGGCGCCACTGTCGCGGCGGTGACACGTGCGCTCAGGAAAGGCGGCGCCGGCGCCGTCGACGTGCTGACTTTCGCCAGGGTTTTGCCGGGGGACTTCCGGCCCGACGATACGGACACTATATAGTCGACCAAGGACAACGGATTTTCGTCATGGTCGATGTGACTATCTATACGCGCATGATGTGTGGCTACTGTACTGCGGCCAAGCGCCTTCTCGAGCGCAAGGGCGTTGCATTCACCGAGCATGACGCTAGCTTCTCGCCCGAGCTTCGGCAGGAAATGATCACCCGCGCCAATGGCCGTGCGACCTTCCCGCAGATTTTCATTGGCAACACCCATGTCGGCGGTTGCGACGACCTGCATGACCTAGACGCGCAAGGCAGGCTCGACCAGCTTCTTGCCGCCGGCGCATAGACCCGAGGACGGACAATGGCGATTTTCAAGGCGGCAGCGGTGCAGATGCGTTCGGGCAAGGAGCCGGAGCGCAATGCACTCGATTTCGAGGCACTGGTGCGCGAGGCTGCCGGTCTCGGCGCCACTTATGTGCAGACGCCCGAAATGACCGGCGCCATCGTCGGCGACAAGGATGCGCGCGCCGCGGCCTTCACCTCCGAGGATCGCGACCTGATCGTCGCCTTGGGCCGCAAACTTGCAGCCGAGCTTGGCATCCATCTGCATGTCGGCTCGACCGCGATCGTGCGCGCCGATGGCAAGCTCGCCAACCGCGCCTTCCTGTTCGGCCCCGACGGCGGCGCGCTTGCCACCTACGACAAGATCCACATGTTTGACGTCGACCTCGACAATGGCGAAAGCTGGCGCGAATCTTCGGCCTATGAGCCGGGCACCGAAGCCATCGTTGCCGACACGTCGCTGGCAAAGATCGGCTTTGCCATCTGCTACGACCTGCGGTTCCCGCAACTTTTCCGCGCCGAGGCGCTGGCTGGTGCCGAGCTGCTCACCGTTCCCGCCGCCTTCACGCGCCAGACCGGCCTTGCCCATTGGCATCCGCTGCTGCGGGCGCGCGCCATCGAAAACGGCGCCTTCGTCATCGCCTCCGCCCAGGGCGGCAAGCATGAGGACGGCCGGGAGACCTTCGGCCATTCGCTGATCATCGATCCGTGGGGCCGCATCCTGGCCGAAGCCGACCATGACGAGCCGGGCGTCATCATCGCCGAGATCGACACCCAGCATTCGGCCGACGCACGCAAGAAGATCCCCAATCTCAAGAACGCTCGCGAATTCGGCGTCGCGCTTCGCGCGGGCCAGGGAGCGCTCCGGGGAGCCGCATCTTGATCCGCTTTTCGCTGCATTGCGACCACGCGCATGACTTCGAGGGCTGGTTCCGCAGCAACGACGACTTCGAGACCCAGCGCAAGCGCGGTTTCGTCTCCTGCCCGGAATGCGGCTCGCAAAAGGTCGAAAAGGCGCTGATGGCGCCGGCCGTCTCGACCTCGCGCAAGCAGGAAAAGGTGGCGCTCGCCATGGGAGAGCAGCAGCGCAAGATGATGGCCGCCCTCAAGGACCTGTCCGAGAAGGTTCGCGAGAATGCCGAGAATGTCGGCGACAAGTTCGCCGAGGAGGCGCGCAAGATCCATTTTGGCGAGACCGAAGCCCGCGGCATCTACGGCGCCGCCACGCTCGACGAGGCCAAGGGCCTTGCCGAAGACGGCATCGAATTCATGCCGCTTCCGGTGTTCCCCGAAGACCGGAACTGAGCCGGGACGTTCCTCTTCTCCCCGAAAAGGTCTGCCGCGTCCTCGGCGCCAAGCTAGATACGCTGTCCCACGTCGATCCTGTTGCCGTCGGGGTCGGCAAACACGAAGGCCCGCTGGCCGTAGTCCTTGTCTTTCAGCGATTTGATGATCCGAACGCCGGCGGCCTCGCAGATGGCGTAGAGCGCGTCGATGTCGTCGACGAACATGTGGAACGCGTTGACGGTTGAAGGCGCGTGGTCGCGGCTCTGGCTCAGATGGATCTCGGCGGCGTCCTTCTTCAGCACCATGAAACCCACGGGACTACCGTTCTCGAACACTTTCTGCATGCCGAGGATTTCGGAATAGAAGCGGAATGCCGCCTGGATGTCACGGACGGCAAGGCCTGGGGCCGCCCGGCCGAAGGTGATCGAATGAATGGGGGATGGACTCATAATGTGCTCCTGATGGCGAAAAGGCAGGGGCGGCGATGCGCATACCAGGTGAGGAGCGGTGTCCTGCGGGCAAGCTCGCATGGAAACGGACATGAGGGAAGACCCATCGCACCTCAGGTGCGATCGTCCTCAGCCACCCGCCAGGTCGAAGGCCTTGCGCAAGGTGACTGGTGCGGTGTTGCGCCAGGCGGCGACCAGCGCGCTGCGCAGCGTCGGCTCGTCCGCTGCCGCCAGCATCACCCGCGTCCAGCCCTGCTTGCCCCAGCCGCCTTCGACCGGCCGGAACACCGTGGTCTCCGCTCCGCACATCACTTCCTGCTGGTCGCGCGTCAGCTTGATCACGGCATTGCCGTCCTCGGGCAGGGTGGCGAAGACACGGTCGCGGACACGGAAGTCGGGCTTGCCGAAATGCGATTTCTCGGTCGCCCCTGGCAGTTCCAGGGCGATGCGTCTGACATCTTCAGGTGTCATGGTATTCGAACCCGTATTTGTCTGCCCTTAATATCGAGAGTTGCCGCGGACAGCGCAAGTTGCGCAGGGGCGCTTCACGACCAAATCGCTGCCGAGGACGTCCTCAGTCACCTTCGGCCTCGGGATCGAGCTGCGGATGGCGGCGGCGGTGGGTGGCGGCGGCGCGGGCGGCCTGTTCGTAGATACCTGTCACCAATTCCAGCGTGTGTGCTGCGTCGGCCAGGTTGGCGGCCAGGTCGGGCACGCGGGTCACCGCATCGATGAGCAGCACCGAGCGGATATCGGCGTAGCGCTCTGTGACGCGATGGCCGAGCCGCGTCACCTCATAGGTCACGCCGGTCCTGCCGCTGCCGGTGCGCTTGACGAAACCGCCCTTGATCAGCTTGCGCAGGCTGTACTGGATGTTGGGAATATCCTCGCGATTGGTCATGTGGGCGAGGTCATGGATGGTCTTTGGCCGATCGTTCATTCGGATGACGTGCAGCAAGGCGTTCTCTGCACCCGTCGCCGAAAATTCGATCACCGTGGCGAGGCATTCCGCCTGCCAGCGTCCGAACGCTTCGTAGGAGCGCATCAACGCATATTCCACTTCGGTGACGTCGATTTCGAGCGGCGTCCGGGCGAGATGCCAGCCGCGATCAAGCAGTTCGGAGCCCGGTACAGGTTTGTTTTCCTTGCTCATTCTTCGCCCTCCTGAACCTTCGGACCATGCCTTGCCGTGGCACATTGCGTCTACATGAATTTATGATAGACTTTCTATTATAAAGTTCATTTTATGGGGAGGAGACCCAAACATGAGCATGCTCGGCGCCACTGCATCCGCAGTGCAACCCTTCTTTCTCGGCACCTTTGCGTCCAACTGTTCCAGCGGCATGACCGTCACCAAGATACCGGATCGCTGGGACAATTCCTGGGGCAACAATCTGCGCCTCGGCAAGCTTCTCGACGACGCCGGCATCGACTTCATGCTGCCGATCGCCCGCTGGATCGGTTATGGCGGCGAGACCAATTTCCACGGCAACGTGCTGGAGACGATGACCTGGGCGACGGCGCTTCTAGCCCACACCCGCAACATCACGGTCTTCGCCACCATCCACACTGTCGCCAACCATCCTGTTGTCGTTGCCAAGCAACTGGCAACGATCGACCAGATCAGCGGTGGACGCGTCGGCCTCAACATCGTTGCGGGCTGGAACAAGCCCGAATATGAAGCGCTTGGCCTGACGCTGCCCGACGATCACGTCACCCGCTATGGCTATGCCCAGGAATGGTTCGACGTGGTCAGGGCATTGTGGAGCCGCGCCGAGGCCTTCGACTGGGACGGCACCTATTTCAAGCTCAAGCAGGTTCTTGGCGATCCAAGGCCTTCGGCGCGCCTGCCGATCCTTAACGCTGCCGGCTCCGATCATGGCCGCAAGTTCGCGATCCAGAACGCCGACTTCCTGTTCACCCCGGCGATCGACCTGGCCCGCTCGAAGGACGAGATCGCCGCGCTGAAGGCGCAGTCGAAGCAGGCCAGCCGCGCCGTCGATGTGCTGACCTTCTCGCATGTCGTCTGCCGTCCGACTGAAAGGGAGGCGCTCGACTTCCTCAACTATTCGGCCCGGGAGAACGCCGATTGGGAGGCCGTCGACAATCTCGTCCGGCTACAGTTCGCCCATGCACAGTCCTTCCCGCACGATCTGCTCGCACTCATCCGCGACCGCATGGCGGCGGGTCATGGCGGCTTCCCGCTTGTCGGCACGCCTGAGCAGGTGGCGGATGGCATCACCGCGCTTCATGAAACAGGCTTCCGCGGAACCACCTTGTCGTTCGTCGATTACGCCGAGGAATTCCCCTATTTCCGTGACAACGTCCTGCCGATCCTGGAGGCGCGAGGCATACGCATCCCGCCTCTGGCTCAGCGTTCGGCGGCGTGAAGGGCGACGAGGTCATGACGATCCCCATTTCCGTTCCTCTCGTCCCCGTGGGGGGCGCTGATTTCCGCGCCGCCATGCGGCTCATCGTCGGCAATGTCAGCGTCATCACCGCCGGCGTCGGCGATGACCGCTCAGGACTGGTGGTGATTTCGGTCGTTTCACTGTCGGCCGAGCCACCCAAGGTCATCGCCTGCGTCAACCGGTCGTCGTCGACCTGGTCGGTCATCGAGCGGCATGGCCATTTCGCCGTCAATTCGCTTGGGCCGCAGCATCAGCAGGTCGCCGAGCGTTTTTCCGGCTTCGGCGGCATCAAGGGCAATGAACGCTACGAAGGTGCTGACTGGCTCACGCTGAAGACCGGGGCGTCGGTGCTGTCGGATGCGGTCGCCGCTTTCGATTGCAGCCTCGACGAGATGATTGATCGCGGCACGCATTCGATCATCATCGGCTCGGTCGAGGCGGTCAGGACGCAGGATGCCGGTCAGGCGCTGCTCTATTGGCGCGGCGGCTACCGGCCGCTCGACGCCTGATGTCGGACCGACGGGAGAGGCGGCCTCAGGCCGCCTTTTCCGCCAGCACCATGTAGTTGACGTCCATGTCGCGGGATTTCTGCCAGCGGTCGGCCAGCGGATTGTAGATCACGCCGGTGCGGTCGATGGTGGCAAGGCCGGCGCCCGTCAGCGCCTTGTCCAGCTCTTCGGGGCGCACCAGCTTGCCGTACTGGTGAGTGCCGCGCGGCAGCCAGCGCAGCACGTATTCGGCGCCGACGATGGCGAGACCGAGCGCCTTTAAGGTGCGGTTGATGGTGGCGACGAACATGATGCCGCCGGGCTTGACCATCTCGCCGCACTTGCTGACGAACAGCTCCACGTCGGCGACGTGCTCGACAACTTCCATGTTGAGGATGATGTCGAACTTCTCGCCGGCGTCAGCGAGATCCTCGGCCGTGGTGGCGCGGTAATCCACCTTTACGCCGCTTTCGGCGGCATGGATCTTGGCTACCTCGATATTGGTGGCGGAGGCGTCGGCGCCGACCACTTCGGCGCCCAGGCGTGCCATCGGCTCGCACAGCAGGCCGCCGCCACAGCCGATGTCGAGGATGCGCAGGCCCTCGAAGGGCCTTGCGGCGTGAGTGTCGCGGCCAAAACGCTGGGCGACCTGGTCGCGGATGTAGCCGAGGCGGACGGGGTTGAATTTGTGCAGCGGACGGAACTTGCCGTTGGGGTTCCACCATTCGGCTGCGAGCGCCGAGAACCGCTCGACTTCTCCGGCATCGATCGTCGATGGGCGGGGATCTGGCATTGCTGTGGTCTCCGTCGGGCGCAAGGAAGTTGGGCGAGCGCAAGGAAGTCGTGTCTGGCGTCCCGATTGTCAAGGTGACATTTCCGCGAGCACCCATGCACTGCCCCGCGAGCCGTACCCCTGGCGCTGTGCCGGCAAAAAAAGTCGCGATGATTTGTCTGGCCGGGCGTCCTTGCGGAATGCGTGGGTTTTGGCTATGCAGGCCGCGCATTCGACACCGTGCAATTCATCGGTGTTTTCATTCATTTTCCGGCCCCGTCGGGGCCGGCGTATTTGGCAAGGGCATTTCGCTTCTATGGCGCGCATCGTGATGAAATTCGGCGGGACATCCGTCGCCGACATCGCCCGAATCCGCAACGTGGCGCGTCATGTCAAACGCGAGGTCGACGCCGGCCACGAAGTCGCTGTCGTCGTCTCGGCGATGTCGGGCAAGACCAACGAGCTGGTCGGCTGGGTGCAGGAGGCTTCGAAGGCCGAAGGCGCCAATTTCAACATTTACGACGCCCGCGAATATGACGCTGTGGTCGCCTCGGGCGAGCAGGTGACGTCGGGATTGCTGGCACTTGCGCTGCAGGCGATGGGGATAAATGCACGCTCCTGGCAGGGCTGGCAGATTCCGATCAAGACCGACAACGCCCATGGTGCCGCCCGCATCCTCGACATCGACGGCTCGTTCCTGATCAAGCGTTTCCAGGAAGGCCAGGTTGCTGTCGTCGCCGGTTTCCAGGGCATCGGCCCGGACAACCGCATCGCCACGCTGGGCCGTGGCGGGTCCGATACGTCGGCTGTCGCAATCGCGGCAGCGGTCAAGGCCGATCGCTGCGATATCTACACCGATGTCGACGGAGTCTATACGACCGACCCGCGCATCGAGCCCAAGGCGCGTCGCCTGTCGCGCATTTCGTTTGAAGAAATGCTCGAAATGGCTTCGCTCGGCGCGAAGGTGCTGCAGGTCCGCTCGGTCGAACTGGCCATGGTGCACAAGGTCCGTACCTTTGTGCGTTCTTCCTTCGAGGATCCCGATGCGCCCGGCATGGGCGATTTCCTCAACCCGCCTGGTACTCTCATTTGTGACGAGGATGAAATCGTGGAACAGCAGGTCGTCACCGGAATTGCCTATGCCAAGGACGAAGCCCAGGTCTCGCTGCGCCGTGTCGCGGACCGGCCGGGCGTTGCCGGCGGCATCTTCGGCCCATTGGCCGAGGCCAACATCAATGTCGACATGATCGTCCAGAACATTTCCGAGGACGGCAAGTTCACCGACATGACCTTCACCGTGCCGTCGGGCGACGTCAACAAGGCGCTTGCCGTGCTCGAGAAGATCCGCCCCGACATCGGCTATGATGCCGTCCAGCACGACGAGGGCATGTCCAAGGTGTCGGTCATCGGCATCGGTATGCGCAGCCATGCCGGCGTCGCCGCCACGGCCTTCCAGGCACTGGCATCGAAGGGCATCAACATCCGCGCCATCACCACCTCCGAGATCAAGATTTCGATCCTTATCGACGGGCCTTATACTGAACTTGCGGTTCGGACTTTGCATTCCGTCTACGGTCTGGATAAGCAGTAGTATTAGGAGTCGAGCGTCACCGCGTTGCCGGCGTGGCAAGCACGTGCCGCGCCGGGTCCAACCATGGAGACGGTGAATGATACGTGACATGGCCGCCGGGCCGCGCGTACTTCTGAAACGGCTCCGCGAATTGATGGCGGAGCCCCTCGAGCCACAGGAACGGCTCGACAGGATCGTGCGCGATATCGCCGCCAACATGGTGGCCGAAGTCTGCTCGCTCTATGTGCTCCGCGCCGACTCGGTGCTCGAGCTCTATGCGACCGTCGGTCTCAATCCCAACGCCGTCCACCTGGCGCAGTTGCGTCTCGGCCAGGGTCTGGTCGGCACGATTGCTGCCAGCGCCCGCGCGCTCAACCTGTCCAACGCCCAGGAACATCCCGCCTTCGCCTACCTGCCGGAGACAGGCGAGGAGATCTACCATTCGTTCCTCGGCGTGCCGGTGCTCAGGGCAGGGCGCACGCTCGGCGTTCTGGTCGTCCAGAACAAGACCATGCGGCACTACCGCGACGATGAGATCGAGGCGCTCGAAACCACCGCCATGGTGATTGCCGAGATGATCGCCTCGGGCGACATTGGTCGCCTCAGCCGTCCCGGCCTCGAACTCGATCTGTCGCGCCCGGCGAGCTTCACCGGCATTGCCTTCAACGAAGGTGTCGGCCTCGGCCATGTCGTGCTGCACGAGCCGCGCATCGTCGTCACCAACCTGTTCAACGAAGACAGCGACGAGGAGCTGCGCCGACTCGAGGATTCGCTCGGTTCCCTGCGCTTGTCGATCGACGACATGCTCGAACGCCGCGACGTCGCCTTCGAGGGCGAGCACCGCGAGGTTCTCGAAGCCTACCGGATGTTTGCCAACGACCGTGGCTGGGTGCGCCGTCTCGAAGAGGCGATCCGCAACGGCCTGACGGCGGAAGCTGCGGTCGAAAAGGTGCAGAGCGACATGCGCGCGCGCATGATGCACATGACCGATCCTTATCTGCGCGAGCGGATGAGCGATTTCGACGACCTAGCCAACCGCCTTTTGCGCCAGCTGCTGGGTCGCGGCCCCGAGACCATCGCCGAGAGCCTGCCCAAGGACGCCATCATCGTTGCGCGTTCGATGGGGGCGGCCGAGCTGCTCGACTATCCGCGGGATCGCTTGCGCGGCCTGGTGCTGGAAGACGGTGCGCCGACGTCCCACGTCGTCATCGTCGCGCGCGCCATGGGCATCCCCGTCGCCGGACAGATGAAGGGCGTCGTTTCCATGTCGGAGAACGGCGATCCGATCATCGTCGACGGTGTCGAAGGCGCTGTCCACCTTCGGCCGCAGCCCGATCTCGAAGCAGCCTATGCTGAAAAGGTGCGCTTTCGCGCCCGCCGCCAGGAACTCTACCGCGAACTGCGCAAGAAGCCGTCCGAAACAAAGGACGGCGTCAAGGTCGACCTGTTGATGAATGCCGGCCTCGCCGTCGACCTGCCGCAGCTCGCCGAGGCGGGGGCTGCCGGCATCGGCCTGTTCCGCACCGAGCTGCAGTTCATGGTGGCCTCGACGTTCCCGCGCGCCGAAGCGCAGGAGAAGCTCTACCGCGACGTGCTCGACACTGCGCGTGGCCGTCCCGTCACCTTCCGCACCATCGACATTGGCGGCGACAAGGTGCTGCCCTATTTCAAGGGCTCGGCGCAGGAAGAAGAAAACCCCGCACTTGGCTGGCGCGCCATCCGCCTCACGCTCGACCGTCCCGGCCTATTGCGTACCCAGATCCGGGCGCTGCTCAAAGCCGCTGGCGGACGCGAGCTCAAGGTCATGCTGCCGATGGTCACCGAGCTTGGCGAGATCGCCCAGGCGCGCGAGATTATCGACCGCGAGGTCCGCCACCTCTCCCGCTTCGCGCACCATTTGCCGACGAGCCTGAAACTCGGCGCGATGATCGAGGTGCCGTCGCTGTTGTGGCAGCTCGACGAGCTGATGCAGGCCGTCGATTTCGTCTCGGTCGGCTCAAACGATCTGTTTCAGTTCGTCATGGCCGCCGACCGCGGCAACACTCAGCTTGCCGACCGCTTCGACACGCTGTCGGTGCCGTTCCTGCGCGTGCTGAAGCAGATCGCCGATGCCGGCCTGCGCAACCACACGCCGGTGACCCTGTGCGGCGAGCTCGCCGGGAAGCCGATCTCCGCGATGGCGCTGCTTGGCCTCGGCTACCGCTCTATCTCGATGTCGCCTGCTTCCATCGGTCCGGTCAAGGCGATGCTGACCGAACTGCCGCTTGGCGAACTTACCGCCTTCCTCGACGATAACCTTGCCGGTCCTGCCGCCCGCCTGCCGATGCGCGCGCTGCTCCAGGCCTTTGCGGACGACCGTTCCATACCATTATGATCAGCCTGCCCCACGACAGAATGAACCAAGTCGTCAAACGCTTCGACATGCTCGAAGCGCAGATGGCCGCCGGTCCGGCGCCCGACGTCTACGTCAAGCTCGCCTCCGAATATTCCGACATCCAGGACCTCGTGGCCAGGATCCGCGAATTGCGCTCCGCCGAGCAGGAGCTCGTCGATCTCGATGCGATGCTATCCGACAAGGGTACCGACGCCGAGATGCGGGCGCTGGCCGAGATGGACAAGCCCGAGGTCGAGGAGCGTATCGAGGCGCTGCAGCGCGAAATCCAGATCCTGCTGTTGCCCAAGGATGCTGCGGACGACAAGAACGCCATCCTCGAGATCCGCGCCGGTACCGGCGGCGACGAGGCAGCGCTTTTTGCCGGCGACCTCTACCGCATGTACGAACGCTATGCTGCCTCCAAGGGCTGGCGGTTCGAGGTCGTGTCGGCAAGCGACGGCGATGCCGGCGGCTTCAAGGAAGTCATTGCGGGTGTCTCGGGCAAGGGCGTGTTCGCGCATCTGAAGTTCGAGTCGGGCGTGCACCGCGTCCAGCGCGTGCCGGCGACCGAGGCCAGCGGCCGCATCCACACCTCCGCCGCCACAGTCGCGGTGCTGCCGGAGGCGGAGGAGGTCGACATCGATATCCGCGCCGAAGACATCCGCATCGACACCATGCGTGCCTCGGGCTCCGGCGGCCAGCACGTCAACACCACCGACTCGGCGGTGCGCATCACCCATCTGCCCACCGGCATCATGGTGGTGCAGGCGGAAAAATCGCAGCACCAGAACCGTGCGCGTGCGATGCAGATCCTGCGTGCCCGCCTCTATGACCTGGAGCGCAGCCGTGCCGATGAGGAACGCTCGTCGTCGCGCAAGTCACAGGTGGGTTCCGGCGATCGCTCCGAGCGCATCCGCACCTATAATTTTCCGCAGGGGCGCCTGACCGACCACCGCATCAACCTGACACTCTACAAGCTCGACCGGGTGATGATGGGCGAACTCGACGAGGTCGTCGACGCGCTGATCTCCGATCACCAGTCGAAGCTGCTGGCCGACATGGGCTCGGATGGCTGAGCGTCCGCTCGGCGAACTTCTGCGCCACGCGCGCCAGCGCCTTGCCGGTGCGGGCATCGCCGACGCGGCGTTCGACGCGCGGCTGCTCGTCGAGCACTTTTCAGGCACCACGCGCAGCGACGCAATTGCTTCGCCCGACAGGCCTGTGGCGCAGGTGGCCGAGATCGAGGCGGCGCTCGATCGCCGTATCGCCGGCGAGCCCGTGCATCGCATCCTCGGCTACCGCGATTTCTATGGCATGCGGCTCAGCCTTTCCACCGAGACGCTCGAACCGCGCCCCGATACTGAAACGCTCGTCGACGCCGTGTTGCCTTTCGTCCATGCGACCGCTGTGCGTGAGAGTGTCTGCCGCATCCTCGATCTCGGCACCGGCACAGGCGCGATTGCACTGGCGCTGGTCACCCAGGAGCCAAAGGCCGAGGCCATCGGCGTCGACGTCTCGGAGGATGCACTGGCGACCGCCGCGGCCAACGCCGAAGCTCTTGGCGTGTCATCACGCTTTTCGGCAAAAAAATCCAACTGGTTTGCCGAGATTCAGGGCCGCCACCATTTAATAGTCTCAAATCCTCCCTATATATCCACTTCAGAGATCGATGATTTGCAGAACGAGGTTCGCAATTTTGATCCGCGCCGCGCGCTCGACGGTGGCCCGGACGGTCTTGAGCCATACAGGATGATCGCGTCGGGTGCCGGGCGCCACCTTGAAGAAGGTGGCCTTATCGGGCTCGAAATCGGGCACGACCAGCGCCACGACGTGACCGTGATATTCGAGCAAGCCGGCTACCATTTATCTGCCCATTACAAGGACTTGGGTGGCAATGACCGGGTGCTCGTATTCAGCTGCTGAGCAAGGCTTTTGGGCACTGCAAAAAACCGCTTGGCAAGGAAAGTGAATGCCGCTAGGTTCCCGGCAACCGGATGAGACGAAGCAGGCAGTGCTGTTACAAGATTCGGTTTCCATCGAAACTAGCTGCCTTCTTGCGTAGACGACGCTCTAGCTTCGTGCGGGGATCGTCCGGCAAGTGACATGAACCGAAACAGGATGGCATGTGGCGCCGACGCAGCAAGACTGCGGGCGATCACCGGCGGAAAGATACGAAACGGCAGGCCGCCTAAGTGCCCCCGTTCGGATACTTCAACACAAAGAGAATCTGATGAGGCCACAACAGCAGAATAGGCGCATGCGCGGTCGGAATAACAACAATAATAACAACAATAATAACAACAACGGCAATAACAACCGCAAGGGTCCAAACCCGCTTACGCGTAACTACGAGAGCAACGGTCCGGACGTTAAGATCCGCGGCTCCGCGCAGCAGATCGCCGAAAAATACGCCACGCTGGCGCGCGATGCGCAAAGCTCAGGCGACCGCGTGATGGCCGAGAACTACCTGCAGCACGCAGAGCACTATAATCGCATCATTGCCGCCGCCATGGCGCAGATGCCGATCCAGCAGCAGCAGCAGAGCCGCGACGACTTCGACGCCGACATGGACGACGAGCGCGACGAGGACAGCATCGGTAACAACGTTGCCGAGGTCCAGGTCCAGCAGCCTCAGCCGCAGCCGGTCGTCAACGGCACTGGCCCGCAGCCCGACATCGAAGGCACGCCGGCCGAGGTCGCTCTCAATCCGGAAGCCGCCGAAGGCCAGCCGCGCGAAGGCCGCCGCGAACGTCGTCCCAACCGCAACGAACGCCGCCCGCGCCATCAGGAGCAGCAGGCCGAAACTGCACCGACGGACGTCGTCGCCGTGGTCGAACAGCCGCAGCCTGACGTCGTGGTCACCGAGGCCGTCGTTGCTGAAGTTGCCCCTGCCACTGAGGCTGCCGAGGGCGAAGTTGTCGCGGCACCGCGTCGTGGCCGTCGTCCGCGCCGTGGCGAGCGCGCCGCAACCGAGGTGCAGGGCGAAGCTGGCGATACGCCGGCAGCCGAGCCTGCCGCCGTCGAAGGCTGATCGCCTTCGTAACCACGGGCTTCAAGCCATTTGAAAACGGCGGGATGAAAATCCCGCCGTTTTTGCTTTGACGTCGGCCAGGCGTGCCGGCCCGCAAATCGGGTTTGCTTTCGCAACGCACGACGCGCAGACTCCGGAAAACCCCGTATCATTTGGGCGTCAAAAAATGACGCCCAGCACTCCAGGTGTGCCTTGAGGTATATCGTCCTACGCACCATATCAGCCTCAGTTGGATCCGGCCCGGTCGGGCGGGTCCGTCACCTTGAACCTGGCCGGTGCCGCAAAGCGGGCCGGTACGGAATGGAGACACCGAATGAATCTTGAGAAGTATTCCGAGCGCGTCCGCGGCTTCATCCAGTCGGCCCAGACCTATGCGCTTTCCAACAATCACCAGCAGTTCACGCCCGAGCACATCCTCAAGGTGCTGATGGATGATGACGAAGGCCTTGCCTCGTCGCTGATCGAGCGCGCCGGCGGTAACGCCCGGGATGTCAGGCTCGGCGTCGAGGCCGCCATCAAGGCGATGCCGAAGGTCGAGGGCGCCGGCGGCCAGCTCTATCTGGCGCAGCCGCTCGCCAAGGTGTTTTCGACCGCAGAAGACCTGGCCAAGAAGGCCGGCGACAGCTTCGTCACCGTCGAGCGTCTGCTGACTGCGCTTGCCGTCGAGAAGTCGGCCAAGACCGCCGACATCCTCGCCAAGGCAGGTGTCACGGCGCAGGCGCTCAATGCTGCGATCAACGATATCCGCAAGGGCCGCACCGCCGACTCGGCTAGTGCCGAGCAGGGCTATGACGCGTTGAAGAAATACGCGCGCGACCTCACCGCCGATGCCCGCGCCGGCAAACTCGATCCGGTTATTGGCCGCGACGACGAGATCCGCCGCACCATCCAGGTGCTGTCACGGCGCACCAAGAACAATCCCGTACTGATCGGTGAGCCGGGCGTCGGCAAGACCGCCATCGCCGAAGGATTGGCCCTGCGCATCGTCAATGGCGACGTGCCCGAAAGCCTCAAGGACAAGCAACTGATGGCGCTCGACATGGGCGCGCTGATTGCCGGCGCCAAGTATCGCGGCGAGTTCGAGGAGCGGCTGAAGGCCGTTCTGTCGGAAGTCACCGCGGCTGCCGGCGGGATCATCCTGTTCATCGACGAGATGCACACGCTCGTCGGCGCCGGCAAGGCCGATGGCGCGATGGATGCGTCCAACCTGCTGAAACCGGCCTTGGCGCGCGGTGAGCTGCATTGCGTTGGTGCCACCACGCTCGATGAGTACCGCAAGCATGTCGAAAAGGACGCGGCCCTTGCTCGTCGCTTCCAGCCCGTGTTCGTTTCCGAGCCGACGGTCGAGGACACCATCTCGATCCTGCGTGGCCTGAAGGAGAAATACGAGCAGCACCACAAGGTGCGTATCTCGGACTCGGCACTGGTCGCGGCTGCCACGCTGTCGAACCGCTACATCACCGACCGCTTCCTGCCCGACAAGGCTATCGACCTCGTCGACGAGGCCGGCTCGCGGCTGCGCATGCAGATCGATTCCAAGCCGGAAGCCCTCGACGAGATCGACCGCCGCATCATGCAGCTGAAGATCGAACGCGAGGCGCTCAAGCTCGAAAAGGACGACGCCTCCCGCGACCGGCTCGAAAGGCTCGAGAAGGAGCTGGCCGGGCTCGAGGAAGAGTCGACCAGGGTGACCAGCCAGTGGATGGCCGAGAAGGAAAAACTCGGTCTCGCCGCCGACCTCAAGGGCCAGCTCGAGGAAGCCCGCAACGAACTCGCCATCGCCCAGCGCAAGGGCGAGTTCCAGAAGGCGGGCGAGCTTGCCTATGGCCGCATCCCCGAGCTCGAAAAGAAGCTCGTCGAGGCCGAGGCGCAGGAAAGCCGCGGCACGATGGTCGAGGAGACCGTCACGCCCGACCATGTCGGCCATGTCGTTTCGCGCTGGACCGGCATCCCGGTCGACAAGATGCTCGAAGGCGAGCGCGAGAAGCTGTTGCGCATGGAAGACGAGATCGGTGTTCGCGTCGTCGGCCAGGGCGAAGCCGTCCAGGCGGTGTCCAAGGCCGTCCGCCGTGCCCGTGCCGGCCTGCAGGATCCGAACCGGCCGATCGGCTCGTTCATGTTCTTGGGCCCGACCGGTGTCGGCAAGACCGAGCTCACCAAAGCGCTCGCCGACTATCTGTTCGACGACGAGCATGCGCTGGTGCGTATCGACATGTCCGAGTACATGGAGAAGCACTCCGTTGCCCGGCTGATCGGCGCACCTCCCGGCTATGTCGGCTACGAGGAGGGCGGGGCGCTGACCGAGGCCGTGCGGCGCAGGCCCTATCAGGTCGTGCTGTTCGACGAGATCGAAAAGGCGCATCCTGATGTCTTCAACGTGCTCCTGCAGGTGCTCGACGATGGCCGCCTGACCGATGGTCAGGGCCGCACCGTCGACTTCCGCAACACGCTGATCATCATGACGTCCAATCTCGGCGCCGAATATCTCGTGGCGCTCGGCGAGGACGAGGATGTCCACAAGGTCCGTGACGAGGTCATGGGCGTGGTCAAGGCGTCGTTCCGGCCGGAGTTCCTGAATCGTGTCGACGAGGTTATCCTGTTCCATCGCCTGCGTCGCCAGGACATGGGCCGGATCGTCGAGATCCAGCTCAAGCGGCTCGAAAAGCTGCTGTCCGATCGCAAGATCACGCTGTCGCTCGACAAGGACGCAATCGACTGGCTCGCCAACAAGGGGTACGACCCGGCCTATGGCGCCCGCCCGCTCAAGCGCGTCATCCAGAAGGAGCTGCAGGACCCGCTCGCCGAGAAGATTCTGATGGGCGACATTCTCGACGGCTCGACCGTCAAGATCACCTCGGGCTCGGACCGGCTCAACTTCCGCTCCAAGCCAACGGTGGTGAGCGAAGAGGCGGCTGCCTGAGCAGCGACAAAAGCCCTCCCCCTTCCTGGGGAGGGCTTTTTCTTATCGGCCGCCTGGGGGAGCTGCGATGACACTCGACGATTACAACGGCTTCTGCGCCTCGTTTCCACACACGACCCATGTCGTGCAGTGGGGCGGGGCGCATGTCTGGAAGGTCGGCGGCAAGGTCTTTGCCATCGCCGGCTGGAGCGACGGCGTGGGACTTGCCGTTACCTTCAAGGTTTCCGAGATGGCATTCGACATTTTGAAGGAGCAGCCCGGTCTCCGGCCAGCGCCCTATCTTGCCTCGCGCGGCATGAAGTGGATCCAGCGCCAGAACGGCGAAACCATGGACGACGAGGGGCTGCGAGACTATATCGGCGAGAGCCACCGGATGATCGCGGCCAAGCTGCCGAAGGCAATGCGCAAGCAGCTCGGCCTTCCCGCCTGACCCGCGATTCTCAGGCGCCGCGCAGTCTGCCAAGGCCTCAAAATCCTGCTAACACGGTCATTTTCATGCCCCGTTCATGTTGGAAGGGTTAGCAGATCATTATTGGATGTCAGTGGATAACATTGATTCACGGCGGCCGGCCTGTGGGCGGCCGAGATTCGGAGAGATGTGGCGACCATGTTGCGCAAGATCGTTGTGCTTTCGGCCATGGCCACCGGCCTGTCGGCGCTCCAGGCAGCGGCCGCGATCGTGCCGTCAGGCGAGCCCGTCTCGCCACGCGTGCGGGTTGGCCAGAACCTGCTCCAGCTTGCCCAAAGCGAGGTCGAGGTCTTCTACGACAGCCGCGGCAACCGTGTGCTCGTCGATCCCTACACCGGCAAGGTCATCGCCGTGCAGCCGCCGGAGAGCCGCCTCAACCGCCAGGCCTTGCGCCGCGAACTGCGCCGCCAGGAGCTGCGCCGCGACTACCGCCAGGGCGACGTGCTGATCGGACCGGCGGATGACGGCTATTACAGCGACGACGCGCTTGCCGTTCCGGCCGAACCCAATGGTGACGACTACTATAACAGCGATCCCAACGCCTTCCCCGAGGCGCCAAGCGGGCCGCGTGTCGTTTCGCGCGAACCGCTCCAGAGCCCGGACGATCAGCCGGCGCTGCCGGCCAACCCGCGCATCACCGATCGGCCGCTCGAGCCGTCCATCGCGGTCAAGGGCCGCGAGGACGTCGCTTCGCTGCAGATACTTCTCGATCGCCTCGGCGCTTCGCCCGGTGTCATCGACGGGCGTTTCGGTTCGAACGTCGACAAGGCGCTTGTCGCCTATAACGAGATGACCGGCGCCAGCCTGAAGTCGACTGACGCCGAAGGCATCAAGCAGGCGCTTGCCGAAACAGGCGGCGACGCCTTCGGCTCCTACACCATCACGCCGGAGGACGCCGCCGGCCCTTACATCGCCTCGGTTCCGGCCGACTACAGCGAGAAGGCCCAGCTCGAGCGCATGGCCTTCACCTCGGTCACCGAAATGCTCGCCGAGCGTTTCCACATGGACGAGAACTATCTCAAGGCGATCAATCCGGACGTCAATTTCAACCGCCCGGGCACCATCGTGAAGGTCGCCAATTTTGGCAAGCTGGTGAACAAGCCGGTGTCGCGCATCGTTGCCGACAAGGGGCTGAAGCAGGTTCGCGCCTACAACGAGGCCGGCCAGCTCGTCGCCGCCTATCCGGCGACCATCGGCTCGGGCGACACGCCGTCGCCGACCGGTATTCATGCGGTGTCGCGCGTCGCGCTCGACCCCAACTACACCTACAATCCCAAGATCAATTTCAAGCAGGGCGAAAACAACAAGGTCCTGACCATCCCGCCGGGCCCGAACGGCCCTGTCGGTTCGGTCTGGATCGCGCTGGACAAGCCGACCTACGGCATCCACGGCACCCCGGATCCCTCCAAGATCGGCAAGACCGAAAGCCATGGCTGCGTGCGCCTGACCAACTGGGACGCGCGCGAACTCGCCAAGATCGTCAAGGCAGGCGTGCCGGTCGAATTCATGGAGTAGCTCCGCTAGTGCCGCAATGGCCGTGGAGAGACCCTCCGCGGCTCGGAACTTTTGCCACCTGTGGCGACACGGTTCCGGCTCATTGCCGACGGACGATTTTCGATGATCCAGCCGACAGCTCGGGAAATCGCCGAGGCCCTGCATCAGCCCGAATTCCTGTCCGCAACCGTCATCGACAGCGGCCAGAACAACCGCATCTTCGATACGGGCAAGGTCATCGTGCGGATACCCCGGCACGACGAGGCGCGCCGCGATCTTGCCCGCGAGGCCGACGTGCTCGCCGTCCTGGCGCCGATGCTTCCCGTGCCGGTGCCCGCGCCGGAGCTGAGAAATGTCGGCGCGTATGTCGTCGCCGTCCATCGCAAGCTGCCCGGCGAGCCGCTGCTGTCGCTCGATGGAATGACTGCTGCGCAGACGCAGGAACTGGCCCGAGACCTCGCGCTGTTCCTGCGCGCGCTTCATGCGCTCCCACAAGACATGCTCAGGGACGCCGCTCCCGCTGACCCCATGGCCGAATGGCGCGATCTCCTCGAGCGGCTTGAAGCCAAGGCGCTGCCGTTGCTGCCGGCTGCCGTCGCCAATTCCATCCGCAACAGTTTCATCAGGTTTCTAGGGCGTGTCCCCGACGCTCCGCGCACCATCACGCATGGCGATTTCGGCACCGGCAACATCCTCGTCGACAAGGGCAGGGTTTCAGGCGTCATCGATTTCGCCGGCTGCGGGGCGGGCGATCCCGCCTATGATCTCGCCAGCCTGTCGGCCGGGCTGGGCGACGATGTCCTCGCGCTGATGGCGCCGCATTATTCCGGCATCGCCGGGATGCGGGATCGCATCACCTTCTACCGCAGCAGCTTTCCGCTGCTCGACGTTCTGTTCGGTGTCGACCATGGCGATGCGGTCGCACTCGACGCCGGGCTGCGATCCCTGACGGCCGGCAACGCACCGGCCTGACTTGCGCCTTGCATTTGGGCCATGGCTGCCGGCAAATGTCCGGAGAATCGAGGTAGCGAGATGTACATCCGTTCCGAACGGCCGGCCGACGTCGACACGATCCGCGCGCTCACACGTGCCGCCTTTGCGGACGCCCTGCATTCGAGCCAGACCGAAGCGGCGATCGTCGATGCCTTGCGCGATGCCGGTGCGCTGACGCTGTCGCTGATAGCCGAGGACGGCGGCAAGATCCTTGGGCATGTCGCCTTCTCGCCCGTCACCGTCGGCGGTGACGCAGGCTGGTATGGCCTCGGGCCGGTGTCGGTCTGGCCCGACAACCAGGGCAAGGGCATCGGCCAGGCGCTGATCCGCCTCGGGCTCGACGCGCTGCGTGGGATGGGCGCCAAGGGCTGCGTCCTCATCGGCGACCCGGCCTATTACAGCCGTTTCGGTTTCGTCGCCGACCCCGCCGTCACCTATGACGGCCTGCCGCCGCAATATGTCCAGCGGCTGGCCTTCGGCGACACCGTCCCCGGCGGCGAAATCGTCTATCACGCCGGCTTCGAGGCGAGCTGAGCCAGCCGGGCTACGAGCACTCAGTGTACGCTCGCCGTCTCCCTGCTGAGGATGTCCACCAGCCGGTCGAAGCCAGTTCCGGTGCCCGAAATCCGCGCCGCCATCGCCTCGGCGGTGCCGAGAAAAGCCAGCTGCTCGGTGAACCGCATCCGCGTCTGGCCGGCTTCGGGCAAAAGCTGGATCGTGGCCAGCGATGCAGAGATGCGTTTGCCGCCATGGCTCATCTCGAAACCATAAATGATGCGCTCGCCGGCCACGATGTCGAAGTAGTCGGCGCGGAATGCCAACTCGGCACCGTCGGGCATACGCCAGCGCTTGGCCTCGATGCCGCCGACGCGAAAATCGAAACTGTCCTCAAGCGTCACCCAGTCGGCATGGCAGTCGTTCCACGCCCGCTTCAGCGCCTGGTCCGACCAGAAGCGGAAGGCGTGCCTGGGCGACGCCGGCAGCTCGCGCTCGACGACGAAGGTCTTGTGTGCCACGTCGGTCATTCACCTTCCTCCCCGGGAAAATCCTTCATTGCCTGGACAAGGCGGTCGAATGCCTTGTTCATCGCAGTCTGCCGCTGTCTCACCCAGTCGTCTATCTCGGACAGTGCCGCGGGTTCGATCGTGTAGGTGCGGGTCCGGCCGACCTTGCGCGAGGCGACGATGCCGCCGTCCTCGAGCACCTTCAGATGTTTCAACGCCGAGGGCAGCCGCATGCCTTGCGGTTCGGCCAGCTGCTTGACGGTTGCCGGACCCATGCTCAGCCGCTCGACCATGCCGCGCCGGCCGGCGTCGGCAAGGGCGGTGAAAACGCGGTCCAGTCGTTGTGCCTCGATCATCGGCCTGTCCCCTTGCTGTGCTCAGAGCAATTCCAGGAAAAGTGTGCAGCGGTTCTGCGTCCGGAATTGCTCGAAAACAGAGAGATAGAGAGATTCCGCGATTCGAAGAAAAGCGGAAACGCTCTAGTCATGAAGGAAGCGCTCCGGCATCAGTTCGCGATAGGGGAAGAAACGGAAATAGGGCCGCGCTTCGCCGACCGTCCGTCGCACCGACGGCCGCGCCATCAGCCGCTCGAAATAGGCGGCGAGATTGTGCTGGTCGCTGGCGAAGGGATGAACGATCGAGGCGTAAAACAGGCCCGGTGCCGCCGCGCAGTCGGCAATGGTGAAGTCCTCGCCCGCCGCCCAGTTCTTGTCCGCCAGCTGGCGCTCTATCATCACATAGGCGGTGTCGAGCGTCCGCCGCGCATCGGCCACGCCGACCGGATCGTTGCCGCCTTCGGGCCGTATCCTGTCGGTGACGACCTTCTGCATCGGCACGCTGACATAAAGATCGAAGAAGCGGTCCCACAGCCTGGCGTCAAGCCTGCGCTCGGCATCCGCCGGCAGCATCGGCGCCGGCCCGGGATAATGCCGATCGAGATATTCGATGATGATGCTGGTCTCCGGCACCGTGCGATCGCGGAAGTCGTCGCGCAGCACCGGAATCTTGCCCACCGCCCATTTCGCCGCCAGCGCAGCCGTCTCTTCCGGATCGCCGAGGTCCACTGTCACAGGGATAAATTCGGTCCCATTCTCATAAAGCGCAATCAGCACCTTGTGGCAGAAGGCAGCGAGAGGATGGGAATAAAGCGTCAGCGCCATTGCAGGGCTCCAGATAGTTTCCATAGTTGGAAACTATTGCAGCGAGTTCGACTGCGCAAGAGAAAGTTTCCTTATGTGGAAACTATTCGCAGGGAGCTGGAGATCGAAGAGGGAGAGCTTTTCCACGGGGGCAGAGGGTCCCGGGCCTCGTTTTGCTCGCCCGGATGACGAGCTTGACCTGCTGCCGAGCGCCACGATACGGCAAGCCCATGTCGCCTGGCTTCCAGAATTCGTCCCCCTGGTCGCTTCCTGCGCAAAGCTTGCCCACATAGTCTCCAGCCATGGACATTTCCGACACCGCACCGACCCCGGCCAACTACAGCCACGTCTTCTGTCCGCCCGATGCGCGGCGCTATGTGCTCATCTCGGCGATCCTTGCCTCCAGCATGGGCTTCATCGACGGCTCGGTGGTGTCGCTGGCGATGCCGGTCATCCGGGCTGATCTCGGCGCCTCGCTCGTCGACGCACAGTGGATCAGCAACGGGTACATGCTGTTTTTGTCGGCGCTGGTGCTGCTCGGCGGCGCTGCCGGCGATGTTTTTGGGGTGCGCAACATCTTTGCTGCCGGCATCATCCTGTTCATGGTCACTTCGGCGGCCTGCGCGCTCGCTGTCGACGCCGAGATGCTGATCATCATGCGCGCTGCACAAGGCATCGGTGCCGCGCTGATGGTGCCGGGCAGCCTCGCCATCATTGCCAAATCCTATCCCAACGCGACGCGCGGCAAGGCCATCGGCCAATGGGCGGCGTTCTCGTCGCTGACAACCGCGATGGGGCCGTTCGTCGGCGGCATGGTGCTGTCTTTCGGCGCCGAATGGATGTGGCGGCTGATCTTCGCCATCAACGTACCGATCGGGCTCGTCGCCCTCACCATGCTGCTCAGCAAGGTGCCACAGGACCGGCCGTCGTCCAAGCGTCGGCTCGACATTGCAGGTGCGATGCTGGCAACCGTCGGCCTCGGCCTGATGGCCTGGGGCCTGACCGCCTTCGGCCTGCCCGCAGACGTTCGTTCTGTCTCGCCATGGCTGTGGATCGCGGTCGGGGGTGCAATCTTCGCCGGCTTCATTGTCTGGGAGAAGTGGGCGCGGGCGCCGATGGTCAAACTCGAGCTGTTCGCCTCACGTGCCTTCACCGGCGCCAATCTCTACACGTTGATCCTGTTCTTCGCCTTCAATGCAGTGCTGTTCTTCCTGCCGATGACCGTCGTTTCCGGCTGGGGTGCCAAGGAATGGGAGGCGAGCCTGCTGTTCCTGCCGCTGTCCTTGTTCATCGCAGGCTTGTCGAGCTATTCGGGCCGGCTGTCCGACGCCATCGGCCCGCGCTGGCCGCTGACCGTGGGTGCGGCAATCGTCGGCATCTCTTATGCAGGCCTTGCGCTGACAATGCCGCTGATGATGCTCTGGCAGGTGACGTTCCCTATCCTGCTGCTCAAGGGCCTCGGCATGGCCATCGTCGTCTCGCCGGTGTCGGCGGCGGTGATGCGGGCGACACCGGAGGAGGACACCGGGCTTGCCTCCGGCATCAACAACGCGCTCGCCCGGGCCGCCGGCCTGATGGCGGTGGCCTCGCTTGGTGCCGTTGCAGGTGTGGTCTTTGCGAATGTCCTGGGAACGGCTGCACCGGGCGTCGAGTTCGGCGCTTACGTGGCTGCGCCGCTCGACGCGGGTGCGGAAGCCTTGCGGGTTTCGGCGACAAACAGCGCCTTTGCGGCGATCGCGGCGATTGCGGCCGCGATGTGCTTCGTCGCGGCAGCCGTCGCCTGGTTCACCCAGCCGTCGTGGAAAAGGCAGGAAAAAGCCTAGTTGTCGTTACGCAATTCCTGGGAAAACCGCCGCGCATTTTTCCTGGAGTTGCTTGAAATGGTCCATATCCCTCCCTTGACCAACACGGATACTCTAGCCGCTGACCTTGGCGGTGCTCGCGACCTTCAGTGCGTCCTTGTTTTCGTCCTTGAGCAGGTCGTCGATTCTCTCGCGCTCGCGTTTGAAGGCGACCAGTTCCTCGCCCTTGAGCACGCGGCCGGTGGGCAGGCGCACGCGCATCGGGTCGACTTTGGTGCCGTTGACGATCAGCTCGTAATGCAGATGCGCGCCGGTCGACAGGCCGGTGGTGCCGACATAGCCGATGACCTGGCCCTGACGGACGCGGGCGCCGGGGACGACGCCGGGTGCGATGCGGCTCTGGTGATTGTACGACGTCTCGTAGCCATTGGTGTGGCGGATGATGGTCTGCTTGCCGTAGCCGCCGGCCCAGCCGGCCTTCTCGACGACACCATTGCCCGAGGCGATGATCGGCGTGCCGGTGGGGGCGGCCCAGTCGACGCCGGTGTGCATCTTGACGTAGCCGAGGATCGGATGCTTGCGGCCGCCGAAACCGGAGCGGAACTTGCCGTTGGGCAGCGGGTTGCGCAGCAGGAACTGGCGCGCGCTGCGGCCGTCCTCGTCGAAATAGTCGACTGCGCCGTCGCCCATCTGGAAGCGGTAGAAGTTGCGCGTGTTGCCACCGAAATTCGCCGAGACATAAAGCAGTTCGGAATCGGCCGAGGCCTTGTCGTCGCCATCGGGCTGCGAGAAGAACACCTCGATGCGGTCTGACGGATTGAGCCGCGACTGGAAGTCGACGTCGGACGACAGCAGCCGGACCAGCTTTTTGGTCATGTCTTGTGACATGCCGTAGGAATAGGCCGCCCGATAGATGCCGTCATAAACGGTCGGCAGCGCGCCGCGCGAGGTTGTCGGCACCGTCGGCGTGTCCTCGAAAGCGGTGGCGATCTCGGGGTTCGGCTCTGGCTCATCGCCGGGAACGAACTGGTCGCGGTCGTCGAGCGCGATGGTCAGGATGTGCTGTGAGCGGTCGTAGACGCTGGTGCGAACGATCTTGCCGACGTCGCCACGGACCTCGAGGCCGACGCGCAGCACGGTGCCGGCCTTGAGCGCGGTCGCATTAAGCAGCCGTGACACCGCATTGGCCATGCCTTGGGCGTCCTCGCCTGAATAGCCGGCGTCGGCCAGTGCATCGGCGATCTTGCGGTCCTTCTCGAAGGCGATGATGTCTTCGGCATAAGAGAGTGTTTCGGGATCGACGTCGGCGCGGGCGCTGACCGAGACGTTCTCGGGCACAATCTTGATTCCGTAGGAGCCGGCGAGCGTCTGGTCGGCAAACGCGTTGCCGAAGCGCTGCGGGTCGACATAATGCAGCGAGGCAACCTGGATGTCGCCTTCGGTCAGGTCGCCGCCGGTATCGCGCACCACTTTCTCGACCTCATTGGCGGAGAGTGCCGAGCTCTCGTCGAAGGTTGCCGTCTCGACGGGGAAGTCGACGGTCTTGAGGCTCATCTCGCTCTCGACCTTGACGCCGTAGATCTGGCCGGTCGTCGCAGCCTGCGCCGGCTGCTGTGCCGGGCCGTCCTCGGCAAAGACCGTCAGCGGGTCGAAGGCGGGATAGCTGCGCGTCGTCGGATGCGAGGCTGCGAGCGCCATCTTGATCTGGACGAAAGGCATGGTGCGAATGACTTCGCGATCGCCTTCCTTGGTCAGCATCGACACTTCCATGCGCCGCCGGTCCTTGGCCTTGGCGATCTGGCGCAGCGGCGCAAGCCTTGTGGTCTTGGCGCTCTGTCCGCCATCGCCGCTGGCGGCAAGCGTCGCCAGTTCGGCGATCTCGGGTGGGGTGGCGAGCTTCTCGCGGCCGTCGAGGGCGGCAAACAGCGCCACGCCCATCAGCACGCTCGAGGTCACGCCGGTCAGGAAGGTGCCCGAAAGCCAGCGCGCCGAGACCTCGCGTCGGTCCGGGGGACCGGCGCGGCCATCCGCGATCAGCGGCGGCTCATTGCCGAGCTCGGCTATGGTCTGGTCCGTATCCTGCATCAAGTACGGCTAAAATCCCCGACGCGTTCGCGCCCGCTTGCTTTTAGTTGCCAAGACATTTGCCTGTCATGGCGCTCCAAGTCAACGAAGCCCGCATGCGCGTCCCCGCCAACCTGCCCCTCATCTCTTATATATACTGGCGGTGCGTACAGACTTTGCACCAAGGGCGTTTCGAGACATCTGCCCGCATTGGGGCGGGAATAGGGCTCCGGCCGGGGCTGGGGGACGTCGTCCTGTTCTTTATAAGCGAGGGGCGCCGCCGGCTGTGCAGGATCCCCATATATGTATTGGGGCCGCAAAGCGTCGAACGTGAGCGGTGGGGCAGCCGGCTAACGTCGTTTTGCAGGGGATGTCGTGTGTCGGCATGGGCAATCTGCCTTGGCCAAGGGCGTTCGGGGCGGCTCCGTGGATTTTCTTGGAGCTCCTTCCGCAGGGGCCTTCAGGGTTGCGGTCAGGGATGGGGAAGTTTGTCGCAAAAAATTCGCAAAAGTTGGAAAAGGTCGTTGACAGTCTGAGAGGGTGGCGACTATATACGCCTCAACAACGAGGGCGGCGCGCCGCTGGCGGCCCCGGAGTTCGCTTCAAGGAACTG